>ENA-ORXI01001362-ORXI01001362.1-sediment-metagenome-genome-assembly--contig:-NODE-1362-length-19040-cov-4.218478_pt1 | contig 19040 bp, 18 predicted proteins | sample MGYA00237861_ERZ511468 | MGnify/ENA primary metagenome ERZ511468 (study PRJEB26299, sample SAMN06266213) | sediment metagenome | isolation source: Hudson Canyon methane seep mesocosm | place...
GCTTGTCATCCCAGTAAATTGAATGAAGACGGCTCTCTCCCACAATTCACCGATTTTTCTTATGATAATTTGGGTGTTCCAAAGCAGGAAGATTTACCTTTTTATAGCATGCCACGACAGTATAATGCACTTGGAAAACAATATGTTGATATAGGTTTAGCCGGTAACCCAAATATTAACAACGCTAAACATCAGCTGGGAAAATTTAAAGTTCCAACGTTACGTAATATCACCAAAACAGCACCATATATGCATAACGGCGTATTCAAAACATTACGAGAATCAGTCGAGTTTTATAATACCCGCGATGTTGACAAAAAATGGGGTAAACCAGAAGTACTTGAAAATGTTAATCAGGAAGAACTAGGTGATTTGCAGCTGACCGAACAAGAAATTAATGACCTATTAATATTTTTAAAAACATTGGATGATGGCTATACACAGTAAATATTTGTTTAAGTTTAAAATAGCCCTTTAAATTTGACGGTATGAAAATAAAAATCTCGCTTTGCTTGGTGTTTTTATTAGCGCAACTCAATAATCAATATTATTGACTAGGGTCAAGTAACACCAATAAAAGTGGCTTTATATATATTCAATTCACCAAAGTTAGTAGTAATATCATGATCATTACTCAACAATTAAGTAATGATCATGAATGTCGATATAAATAGTCGTTACGGCTTAAATCCCGCGCATAATGAAATAGTTGAAGTGTGCAAAATTGTTAAACCATGAGCACCGTGGAACATCCAGCGCCTTTTCCATTTACCTTAAAAGCAGGGCAGTTGCGTGAGGTTTATAAAGGCTGGAAGGTGATAAAATACAATAAAGATGTTGCACGATGCACAACGGAGCGAAACTGCAATTTGCTACTATGTTAACGAAAAATGTTTAAAGAATTTTAAACAACTAACCTTACTTTAACGCTACTTAAGTAACTGTTATTATGAACTATTAGGTTAGTATATTACTATGTAATTTAAATGACATTTACAATGGAACTGTGATGCATAAAGGACAACTAAAAAGCTGGGTAGAAGATAAAGGCTTTGGCTTTATTCAATCGAGTGAGCTGAACCAAGATACCTTTATTCATATCTCTGCCTTGAAAGCCATGAGTCGAAAACCTAAAATTGGTGATTTCATTTATTTTGAAGTGGAAAAGCAAGACAATGGTAAATCTAGAGCCGTTAACTGCCGCATTGAAGGTGTTGCTGCCAAGGCAGCACCGAAGCATAAGCAAAGACTACATAGAAACACTTCAGCGCCTAAAAATAAATTTGTCTTACTCTTTATTATCATAGGTATTGGCGCTTTTAGTTATCAACGCCTAGGATTATCGCCAACTAGAACACCAATCCAGCAAACGCCCAGCATAACAACACCTAGTAAACCGTTATTAAATCGCGCTTTCTCGGATACTGATACGAATATAAACTCACAATTCTCATGTGACGGCAGACAACACTGCAGCCAAATGACATCTCGCGCAGAAGCCGTTTATTTTATTAATCATTGTCCGAACACAAAAATGGATGGTGATAGGGATGGAATTCCTTGTGAAAGGGATACACGGTTTTGAAGCTAGAGTGAGTGCCAGTTTAATTTACGTCTGAAAAACTCGAATTTTCTTTTGCTAACATCAAAATACTTTCGAGAATAGAAATGCAGAGGGCTTTTGCCGCTGTATAAATAACTTTGAATAAATTAACTACTTAAGGAACAGCTTTAAAAGTTGAAAACAAGGAACCATATGAAACTTAAATTAGCCCTAGAAAATTGCTACGGTATAAATCAGTTAAATAAAGAGTTTGATTTCACAAAGTCATCAAGTACCGATGGTGTAAATTCACTATATGCGCCAAACGGCACGCTGAAGACATCACTTGCGAAAACCTTTATCGATGTGGTCAATGAAGAGGAAACCAAAGATTTAATCTTTCCTGACCGTGAGACTAAAAGAGATATCACCATTAATAATGTTGCAGTCACTCCTGAACAAATAATGGTGATTGAGTCATATAATGAAAGTTATAGCTCTAAGCAACTTTCAACACTGCTTGTAAACGATACATTGAAGCAACAATACGATACTACGTTAAAAGAAGTTGATGAAAAACGTACAGCGCTGGTTAAAGCAATAGCAAAGCCAGCAGGTAAAAAAGGCGTTGCTATCAATGCTTTTCCTAAATTAATTTGTGAAGTTTTTGGTAAACCTGAAAAAGCCTTCTTAGAGTTACTAGCAGAGCTACATCAAGAAACAATACCAGACTACAGTAGCTATGTAGCTTATAAGTTTGGTGACTTATTTAACGATAAAGTATTAGCGGTAATTGCTAAAGGTGACTTTGCAAAAGAGTTATCCGATTACGTTGATACTTACGATAAACTAATTGAGCAATCAACCGTTTTAACAAAGAGCTTCAATCATCAAAAAGCCGGTATCGTTTCTAAAAGTCTTGGCGATGCTGATTTTTTTAAAGCGAAGCACAGTGTTAATATATCAGTAGATGGTGAGCCTAAGTTAGCTAAAGATATAGACGAGCTAAATGCAATATTACAAGCAGAGCAAGAGAAAGTACTTAATAGCGATGGCCTAAAACAGCAATTTGCAAAAATTGATGACAAGTTAAAAACAAAAGATACCGCAGCATTCATAGATTTCATTACCGAAAACCAAGCGTTACTCACTGACTATCAAGATATTTCACAATTCAAAAAGACCGTTATAAAAAGCTACTTACAAGCACAACAAAGTCTATGGTATGACTTAATAACGACATACCAACAAAGCCAAACAGTAGTTGAAGGTATTATTCAGCAAGCTAAAACAGAACGAACCACTTGGGAAACAGTAGTTACTACATTTAATGAACGCTTTGCTGTACCGTTCAAATTAAGTGTAAATAATCAAGATGAAGTAATTTTAAATAACCAAGCACCAACCATTCAATTCGAGTTTAATGATAGGCGTAGTGCTCCAAAAACAGTAAACCAAGCAAGCTTAATTGAAGCGCTTAGCCAAGGTGAAAAGCGTGCGCTTTATATATTGAACGTTCTGTTTGCGGTTGAAATAAAAAAGCAGCAAGCAGTGGCAACTATTATTGTTATTGATGATATTGCCGATTCGTTTGACTACAAAAACAAGTATGCCATTGTTGAATATCTGCAAGACATTGCAGGAATAGGTATCTTCCACTTGTTTTCACTTACTCATAATTTTGATTTTCACCGAATTATAAGTAGTAGAGTAGGTGTGAGACGTAATAACAGATTAATTGCGACTCGTTGTGTTGATACAACGGATATCTCCCAAGAAAGATATCAAAACGATGTTTTTTCAGCATGGAAACAGGAGTTAGCAAACAATATAGGGTACTTATTAGCAAGCATTCCATTTGCACGAAACATAGCTGATTACTGTGGTCATGAAGCACACTACACAACGTTAACTTCTTTACTACACATAAAACCAGATACTAGCGATATAAAGGTAGCTCAACTTGAAAGCATCTATAAAGACATTTTTGCAGACCAACAATCCTTAGCATTACCAAATCAAGATAATGTATTAAAAGATATGATTTATGCTAAAAGCGAAGAATTACTCCAAGGTAATGCGGATGCTATAGAGTTAGAAAATAAGGTGATATTAGCAATCGCTATTCGCTTAAAAGCAGAAGAGTTTATGATAAGCCAAATTAACGATAGTGCATTCGTTTTGGCTATATCTAAAGATCAAACTAGAAAGCTATTTAATAAATATTCTGAGCTATTTCCAGGCGAGCAAAGAACCAAGTTATTCCTTGATCAAGTTAACCTCATGACGCCAGAAAACATACATCTTAACTCATTTATGTACGAACCTATTTTAGATATGTCTGCACATAGGCTTTACCAGCTTTATGCCGACATCAAAAATTTATCGGACGGAATAAGGCAACAAACATAAAAGAAGAAATGGAACAGATAGAGACACCAAATATAACATAACGCTACGTAAAAAATAATGAAGTTAGTTACGCAAACAATAATTTCATGCGCGTAGCGTTATGCATAAGCAATTACTTATATTCTAGGACAGCTAAGCCTAGAACAGGATCTACTTGTTAATTAGTGATTGGAGTTTTTATTTTTTCTAAAAATACTGATTAACTTATTTATATCAATAAGGTGCGAACACCAGTCAACAGTAGATCGGATCTATTGTTAGAGTTCGAATGACAATGTGTTAATCCAAGTTAAGAAGTAGATCTTGTGCTTTGTAAATTCAAGAGGTTACGAGGATTTTGCAAAGATCTTTTTATATAGTTTCCAAGCTAACAGCTAGATCATCATAGCGTTTGCAAGTTAACAGCTAGATCTTCAACATCAAGCTAAGAAATCCATACATAGCAACATCTGCGAGAAATCGCAGGTATATAAATACAATATATACAAATGCTAATATTGTCCAATACATTTATCCCGCACAGTCTCTTATTAATGCTTCAAATTTAAGCAACTCTGTTAAGAGGAAACTGTCGTTACAATAAATTCATTAAAATTCATCGAAGGTTGATGAATTCATCAAGTCGTAATGAATTGTGATGAAAATTGCTTTGTTACGTTTTAAAACTATTTATTTATTGGGTGTCCAGCCATTAAATCCTTATCAAAAGTAAACATATGCTCTTTTGGGTTGTTTAAGCACTTACCTATGATACGCCGGTTAAATAACGACTGGCTTTCTAGTTGAACAGAGTTCTTAAGATTGTATTTGTGGAAACAAATGGGGCAAGTGCCATCAACAACAACTGATAAAATCTCTCGTTCAATATCTAAAAAACTATCTGAGTCTTTTACGTTTTTTACCTTAGAGATACAAACAGCGCCAATTGGTTGAAAAACATGTTCTATTAAGGCAATTTTCTGTGTTGCCAGCTTAATAACATTCCAGACAGGGTTGAATAGTAAAAAGTAACCTAATACCAGAAGTCCCCAATAAGTTAAGGGGATCAATTGCATCAAAAAGCCAAGTGCAATTGGTGCAGCGATGAAATATATCAATACTCCTAATAAAAATGCTTGCCGCTGTCTTGTTTTTGCAAAGAACTTTGCTGCAAGTTTTAAATACCAAGGTGTATGTTTTAGTTTTTTAGTTCGATATTTTATATCGCTAGCAATTGATTGAAACTTATGCAGTTCTGTCTGCTGTATAGGTGTATGGGATTCAAAGACTTCAACATCAACATAGTAATAAGTTGGATTACCTGAACCACCACCAACATGCGTTTTAATGACAGGTCTTTTAGTTAATTCTAACTCTTCATTTCTACTATCAATTTCATCTTTAAATTTTTCAAGAAAGTAGATGAATTTATCGACATAGTTCCCGTAAGTTTTTTCAGACTTTTCTTTACCAGTATAAAAGTTTCTTAATTGAGGTTTTTCTAGTCTTTCATTTTGGCTTAAATGAGTGATACAAGCTCTATAAAAAGCTTCCACATCTGGATTCTTTATTTCATCTTCCAATACTTCTACAGCATTACTTAAATAAGAAATCTTTTTGTTTTCCATAACTTACTAGTTCCATTTTCCGGTATTTCTGGAATTTCACGATTAATTTTTAGCTCTGGTTGATTATCCACTTCGAGCGGATTAACCGCCACTATTATTTTAATTATTGGAGAAAAATTAATGAACAATCAATCTGTTGAATTACAAAATGTAGAACTACTATTTGGATTAAAAGACAAGAAAATCGTATCAGTTAATGATGTTGTACAAGGACTCGATTGTGGATGTTATTGTCCGCACTGTAATTCACGCCTAGTTGCTAAAAAAGGAAGTATACGTCAACACCACTTTGCACATTACGAAAGTGATGATTGTCAGCATGGCCCAGAAACAGCGCTACATCTACTGGCAAAGCAAGTAATAAAAGAACATGAAAAAGTATTAATGCCGTCACATTATGAGCAATATGAGCTTGAAGATTCACTCGGTATTAATCACGAAAACTCTACCTATTTAAAACAAAGTATCACTCATTTAAGCCAGATTGAAATTGAAAAACCACTAGAAGGCTACCAACCTGATGTTGTAGCGATCACAGAAAATGGTGAGCCTTTGGACATAGAAATACTTGTTACTCACGCTGTAGATGAAGAAAAGTCAGCATTACAGGCTCAAACAAACCGCAAGATGATAGAAATAGACTTATCTATGTTGCCCCGAACGAGCAGTTACGATGAGATTGTAATGGCTACGCTATATGAAGCCCCGCGAAAATTCATTAATACTGATGCAAAGCACTTGAAAGCAGAGATAACTGACAAGGTGGACACCATTAACCAAAGTCACTCAAGTCATGAAAAAATAAAGGCAATGCATGCTCCTTCAGAAGGAAAAGTACTTTTAATGGGCTATAAATTTGGAGAGGGGTACTCACCAAGGTATAAATCCCAATTTAAGCTTGGGCACCTTTTCTTTATTAAACCAGTTCAAAGCACCAGTACCAAAAACTTCACTATAAAAGCGAGTGGTGGCAACGAATTAGCTACACGAGATGTTCACGTAAATGTATTAGAACAACTAGAGGGTCTAGAGCTACCAGCGTTAGTCTCTTTAACTTTTGAAGCGAAACACTCAATAGGTCACAACACCAAATTTATTGTGACGGGCATTACACCAGAAAATATATATCCATAACACCAGGCACTGTATGTATTTACAGTTACCGTGATTTAGCCTATGATTAATTAACACTAATTAATCATAGATTTCTTCATGAAAAGCAAACTGACAAGCCAAATCATCGATATTGAAGGAAAGCTGTTCATTGAGTTGCCATCACAAGTAATTGAAAAGATGTTAGTTTCTCACGGGGATTACATAGAGTTTGGTATCGGTAAGCATATCAATATATGGAAGAGCCATAACGCTGATGTGCCAGACGATATTTATGAACGTTTAATAGATATCGTTAAAACAGACGAATTAGTTTTCAAATGGCTGAGCACCAAAAGAGCATTCTTCCAAGGTAAAGCAGCTATTGAGCTTGTTTCAACTGATGAAGGAAAAGATAAGGTACTTGAACTATTAGATAGATTGGCCATGGGTGATATCTCATAAATGGCTCATAGCCTAGTATGGAAAACCTAAATCGGATTCATAGATGACAAATACAATAAACAAATATTCACCGAGCATCAGTCATGACGCTGCTTTTAAATTGGGTCTGAATATTATTGAAAAGTGGGGATGCTCTGAGCCTCAAAAACAGGCCATTTTAGGTGTTTCAAAAGACACTTTTGCTCAGTATCACGCTGAATCTACTAATATTGAATTAACAGGTGATCAGCTTGAACGTATTAGCTACCTTGCTAATATTCATAGCTCGTTAAGGCTAATGTTCTCAAACCCTAAAAATGTATATGGGTTTATGAATATGGAAAATAATAACCCATACTTTAATGGTAGAAGCCCATTGTCTTTGATTTGTAGCGGTAACTTTGGCATTTTATATGAGGTTTATAAACGAATAGATAGTATGAAAAATGCGATGTAATACTAATATTCATTTACACAGGCTATTTTAAAAACTGAAGTTTTTCATGAGCATCAAGTATTTGAACTAAGGCAGCTTGCATATATTGATAAATATCTTCAATTTTTAGATTCTCAACCTTGTCTAAATAGTGTCTACCAGCATTATCTTCAATCCTTTCTATATGCATGGGCTCCATTACAAAAACTTTGTCAGCCCAATCCAATAAATCTGTAGTGCAAACTGTTGTGCCATGCTGATTACAATACTTTTCACTAAGACCCGCTGACTTATAGATATGCCCTGGGTAGCTGTCTCGAAAGTGATCTTCAGCGGTTCGTGAGCGCTGAATGTTGGCGGTACAAAGGAACAAAATATTCATGAGACTACAACGTATTTGATTGGTTGCTTTATAAGGTAGATATTATCAGTGTAGGTACTAAATTCCTATCACATATGATAACCGGCTTACTGAGTTTACAGTCATCAACTTTATCCTTACTATGATCGATAGCGCCAATTAAATTTACTACGAAATATAAACGAGAACAGTCAGTGGAAAACTATAGTAAGAATCAAAACATCTCGTTTTATAGTGATAACTCAACGGCACTATTTGACCAATACCAATCACTTTCATTTGATTCTGTTCATCATTCCTGGCTAGGTAATGTTAACGTATCAAATTACAAAACAGCGCTGGATATATGGGCAGGAAGTGGAAGAGACGCACTTGCTTTGAGTCAATTAGGGTTATGCGTTACCGCGATAGAGCCAGCTAAAAGCCTTATGGATAAAGGTGTTCAGTTAACAGGAGACAAAGTACGTTGGAAGAGCGATATTTTACCTGAATTATCAACGTTAGCTTCTGAATCATTCGATTTAATTCTTATCAGCGCCGTATGGATGCACCTAACAATAGAGCAACAAAGCCAAAGTTTAAAACGTATCCGCAGTTTATTACCTGACAATGGGGTGCTCATTATTAGCTTACGCCATGGTGACTTTAACGATGGTCGTAAGGCCTTTGATATAAGTGCTACTCGCTTAATCAATGAAGCTAATACTCATGGGCTTGTATTACTGCACAATGATAACGACACAGACCAACTTAATCGTCCTGATGTTTATTGGGAAACGGTAGTTTTTACCCCTAAGTCTTAGATTTTATTATTATTCCTTGGTACTATTTCATCATTAAAAGTGAAACAAGGATTGTGATGTACCGAGGTCAGTTAACTAAATGGGATAATGCCAAAGGTTTTGGTTTTATAAAGTCTTCAGAGTTAAGTAGCGATACCTTTATCCATATCTCTGCGCTCAAGCATATGAGCCGAAAGCCTAAACAAGGCGACTTCATTCACTTTGATGTTGAGCAGCATAAAGGGAAGTCTAGAGCGACCAATGCTCGTATCGAAGGCGTAAAAGCGAATTCATCCTTTAAGGTTTCCAAAAGTTATAAACCTCGCTCAGGCAATAAATTTATTTATGCTGCTGTAATTGTCGCTATCGCTGCATTCACTTTTCAGCGCCTTGATTTGGGCAAAAGTAATCAAACACCGCAAATGCAATTTACACCAACGCCAATACCAACAAAGATTACTCCGACACAACAATTTACCTGTGATGGTCGCCAACATTGCAGCCAAATGACATCTCGTTCAGAAGCTGAGTTCTTTACCAAACATTGTCCTAATACAAAAATGGATGGAGACAATGATGGTATTCCTTGTGAAAACGATTCAAGGTTTTAAGTAATGACCCTAGCATTTTATAACGACAAACTTCAAAGTATCAGACCGGACAAGTCATCTGGTAGGGCTAAGCCTCATAAGGTTTGTATGATGTTTGCTGTCATGGACTTAATTGAGCAAGGTCATATTCAAGATAACCGCATTTACTATGATGAAACACTAAAGAAGCGCTTTAGCTGGCACTTTTTAAGACTAAAACAAGGAAATGATGCAGATAGTCCGTTTTTACCGTTTTATCATTTAAAATCATCAGGGCTATGGCATTTAGATGTTTCAAATGAGAATAAACCATCGTTTGAATCAATCAAATCAGCAACTGATGCCAATATGCGAAAGCTTGTTAACTTCGCATATCTTGATGATGCACTTTTTGAATACCTCAAAAGCCCGAGTACTGCGCCAATATTGAGAAATGCGCTAACAGCGAACCTCGATACACTCGAAGACCAGTATGGTCGCTGGGCTAAATCCATTGGTAAGTCAGATAAAACCATTAAGAACTATGTGGGAGCGCTTAAAAACTCTATCCCTAACTGGTTAAACGATGCCGGTGTAACTAAACAAAGCTTGCTTAGTGTAGGTTCGTTTGTAGAGTACGAAAATATCGTCAGTAAGACTTATGAAGTGCGAGAGTTTGTTGAAAAGGACAAACGTGGCAACGGCATGTACAGCGCTGCCATTAAAAGCTATAGAGCCTTTTTATCAGACATTACTCAAGCCGAAGTACAACATGATATTGATGAAATAATTCTAGATAAAACCATACCTGATACGCAAAAAGCCGTCATGGTTAATACCCGTGTTGGACAGGGACGATTTAGAGAAGATTTGATTAACCATTGGCAGGGCTGTGCAGTTACTAAGTTTCAAAACTACTCGTTTTTAATCGCATCGCATATTAAACCATGGTCTAAATCTGATAACCAAGAACGACTAGATCCGTTTAATGGATTACTGCTCTTGGCCAACATCGATAAAGCGTTTGATTTAGGTTATATCAGTTTCGATGATCGGGGTCGTATATTGATATCCGATCACCTGGAAGAATATCAAGCGCTTGGTATTAATTCAGATATGAATGTATTACTTGCTAAGCAACACCAGGATTACTTAGCTTATCACAGTGAAAAACAATTTAGGCAGTAATATGAAAAAGAGCCTGACGGATATTGAATTTATAACTGAATACGACAGTAAAATTGGCGAACTTTATAGCAGTGCTAAAAGTGTTTATATAGATGCACCTATTCAAACTTTGGTGGAAATACGAAATATACTTGAATACTTAACGGATGAGATCATTCAAGAACACTCATTAAAAACCATAGAATCATCTCTACATTTAAAAATTAACACCTTAAAGAAAAGTAATGCGGTTGCACCATATATTATAGATAAGCTCCATAAGTTAAGAGCTGATTGTAATAAAGCAGCCCACAAACATGAATATAACTTAAGTTATGATGAGTATTCGAAGCTTGCCCTTGCAGTACTTGAGGTTTTTTGCGATTTAGTTGAAGATATTCAGGTATCAGCAAATCAAAAAGTTAATCCTTATAGCTTTATTAATGACGTTGATAGTCGATTTAGAGAGTTATCCTACAAGGTAATGTTTGAAGAGGATAAAGAAGCAAAATTTCTTGTTGGATTAGCGCTAATCCATAAGTATGGTGATCAATTTAATGAAAAAACTAGCTTTATCATTGATAACCGCTCCCTAACTAGAGGGTTAGATCTACTAGAAGAGTCAGCCAAAGATAGACATGCAGAAGCAATGTTTGAATATGGTTATATTCTAATAAATGGATTTAACCGTGAAAAGGATATTAAAAAAGGTGTAGCTTATCTTCATGACGCCGGCTCGTGTGGGTTAAATAAGGGAAAATCCCATTATGCAGATTTTGAACTTAAATCCTCAGACACATCAACAGAAGATGCCGAATATGCTTTAGAGTTACTTCAAGAGGCTGTTGAAGAAAACGATTCTTATGGGCAATTGTTACTTAGCAAACTTCATAAAACCGGTAGATTTGTACCGAGGGATGAAGAAAAATCAATTATTCTACTGGGTAACTCTGCAAATGGGGGATGTACAGAGGCCATGTATGAGTATGGAAAATATTTAATTGAGATTGAAGCAGATGAAGTTAAAGGTAGAGAGTATTTACAGGAAGCAATTTCATACTCTTATGGCCCTGCGTGGTTATATGTCGCTCGTAATTCTGCCAAATACGATGACTTTGAAAAAACAGTTAAGTGGTATGAAGGCTATTTAGAAATAAATCCTACTGACTATGATATATTTATTGAATTGTCGGAATACATATACTCCAAAAGCAGTCTGAATGTAGAAAGGATATATAAAGCTTTAGGCTTACTCGTTAATGTTTGTCGCTTGCCTCAATGTCCTTCGAAGATAAAGAGTAAAACGCAGAAATTAAGCCCGTTATGGTTAGATAATTACTCTGACCAATTAGCATTTTGTGGTTCAAACAAGGACTATGACTCAGTATTTTTTAACTTTGATCCAAATGGAAGAGTGATTGAAGACTTATTAGAAGTTGGAGAGAGAATTACCAAAGCAGCTAATGACCCACGCTTAATGGAACGTTTGATTTACCTTCCAACAAATAAAAGAGGACTACTAGCAAAAGCAACAGGAGGCCTATCAAATAAGACCTCAACAGTTGGCCGTAATGCTCCTTGTCCATGTAACTCTGGAAAGAAATACAAACAATGTTGCCGCTTAGTTTCGTAGACTAGAACTCAAAACTATGTAAGCAAGTTTGTTGTTCATTCTATTTAATATTGCTTTGTTGTGTGTTGTTTTATCTAGTGCTATCGGCCTATGCACGATACAGTCATTAAAGTAATGATTTACAGCGAGTGCATCAATACGTTGAGTTAACTCATCTTCAATTTTCGGTACTTTAGAAAGCTCAATGGCTTTAGCTACTGGGTCTTCTAAAGTAAGAATATGTTCAGCCCAAACAAGCCATTTTTCTTGGTCTTTTGTAGTTTCATCAGAGTCATGAATACGTTGTTTAATAGCCGCAACAAACTGTCTCGCTTTTTCAGCCTTTTGCCAGTTTTCAAACTGGCAGAAGAGAAAGGCTATATTCTCTTTTTCTTTCTGAACTTCCTTATTAAAGAAGTCATTTAGCTCTTGTTGTTTATGACGTTCTTGTTCTTCTTTAATACGTTCAACCTCCCTCTGTTCCATGTACTTTGACGTGGCAACAAGTGAATCTATGAACTCCTCTAATTTTTCTTCTATAGGCTCACCAGGTTTATCAATAAACGCTGTCTTACAGTTACCATCAACATACTCTTCAATCGTTAAATGGAATATGCCAGTTGGCATGAGTACTTTCTCATAATAAACGTAACGACCAGCGGCTTTATCTTGTTGTTCTTTTGTACTTAATGCTCTCGGCGTTTGTTTGGTTTTCTCTCTTAGTTTGAACGTTACAGTTTTATCGTTAATAACTACAGCATTGACCTTACTTCGCCTTGAGTAGTTGTCAGTAATTTTAAATGTCCAGCCTTGTTTATCAAAGTACTTAACGAGCGAATCGAAAATCTTTACCGCTCTATCGAATTTTTCTGGTGATACCGCAAATTGATACGTTTCAATTTGCCAAGGAGAGACCATCAGCTTGTCATGTTCAAATGTTGGCTTTTTATAATGCTGTTTTGCAAGCTGAGATAAAGGGTGAAATTTACCGATACGCCTAGGCACGGTTACTTTTCTTTTAGTCGATTTAGTTTTGGTAGGAGGTAGGTCTATTGCTGGTTTATTTATACGTGGCTTTTGGCGTTTTTTAAAAGTAATTACCATTGACCCGTCAATATTATCATGCAATGGGACAGTATCTGGAGCTTTACCCAGTGACACTAACGTCCAGTGTCCAGAAACGGGTCTAGGTATATTATACTCATCACACGCTTTAGTGATAGTTTGAGAATTGTTCCCCCAATCCTTGGCAATTGCTGATAATGGTTTTTGCCAAATGAGCTGGTGTAATGCTTCAAGGCTTATTTTTATAAAAGGCTTTGAACCATTGCGGCTATCACCAGTTTGATTTGACGCTTCAGTATTATCCATCTGCAATTCCTCATGTATTGGAGCCTAGCGCTTGTTGTTTATAACGTTCTAACAAAGGATAGAAGTCTTGAACCTTTGATAACGGCATATCCACTAAAAACTCTGGAAAGCCTGTTTCATCGTAGCCAAGTATTTGAACTTCTAAAAACTCAGCTTCAACAAGCCTGGTTCTTAAAGTGTTGACTAGAGCATTAATAATAAAAACGTATTCATCAGCAATGATAATGTCATCTAATAGTCTAACATTGGGGTAACTGTCATGAATTCGCCTTGTCAGCACGATAGACTGCGAGTTAATCATCACGATTGTTCACTCTATTGATGTATTTAAGAAAACTGTCACCGATAACAAATTCCCCCCTTCGTTGATGTCTACACCAATGTAATTCTCCGTTATAAACCAAAGATTTGATGGTTTCTTCGTTAGTAAGTAAAGCGGCGGCCACTCTGGCAATTGGTATTTGGTAGTAACATTGATCTTCACAAAAAGTTTTCAACCATGTATTAAATGTTGATTCATTAACATAGACCTGGCTTAAATCGAATGTACCATCAAAATATCCATGGATTTCTTTGTTAAGCACCGCATTCACAACGTCACCGTATTGGCATAAATGGCGAGTTAGTACCGTAGATGGAGGAGTAGAAGCGATTAATTGATAATCGACATCGGGTTTAGGACCTTTTGTGAAACGCTTTACCTTCTTAGTAATATCTTTAATATCGAAGATCTTTGTTTTCATCATTTTGTGATTGCCTACAAAGGACTTATTTACCATCTGAAAGGTTTTAGACTCGAACAAAATAGTTGCATCATCAATGCTTAAATTAATCGCTTTAGCTAAAGTAAATATATCTACGTGATAGATTGGCTGGTCTTTCTCTTTATTCTTAACATATTGAACACGTGCTTTTTGAATGTATTCGGGGCGCTCGATAAAATTACTTGGTACTAATCTATTGGGTTCATCAGTGACTTCAACGTTATTTAAGAACAGGTAAACTGGGTTTATATACGAAGGGTATGCTTTCCAGTAACGCTCACATGCTTTCGCCCATTTATTTCGATAATCCTCGTTAGTGAGCAGGATTAAGCCGTTAAGCACAAGCTGATAATGATTTCGGCTAAAAGGAATGCGACCGTAGCGCTGTATCATCGCATCAAAAGGACGAGCTGCCATATACATCGCATAGGTTATCTCTTGCAGTTGTTTTTCAGTCACATTGATAGTGCCATCAATAGCTGGCCATAAATCTTTTTCCAATTTAGATAAAGCCTCAACTCCTTCAGTACTAGTAATATCCCAAGGCTTTTTACACTTTGGGCAAAACTCTAAAATATTGGCATCCCAGATAAGGGGCTTATCGCAATGAGGGCAGCTATCAATTAAAGGCGATAAATGTTTAGAGCATCTGGCTACCGTGCCAATCGCCCAGCGCCAATCCATGGCTTTTTCCTCGCTAACGCAATGCACGCAAATTCTCGGAAAATCGACAATCAACTCAGATAGCGTTCTGTCATAGCCATACAGCCAGTTATCTGTATCATTACGACTATGAAGCGCTATAACATCATCACAAGGTCTGCCAAGGGCTTTAGTAAGAACTTTATTAAGCGCTTTGAGATGATGCGGAGCCCATTGGCCCATTTGGGCTTGTTTTATTGGGTGCATACCTAAAACACCTAAAAGCTCTGATATTTTAAAGAAGCCATTTCCATAACAAAGCCGTATAAGATATTCGTTTAGCCGCTCTGTTGGTTTTGGGTGTGGGCGTACCATTAACATGACTTAATGACCTAGCCGAGAACCAGCCTTGTGTTTGCTGTCTTCATGTAACGGGATCTCTCTTTGCATTTTAAGAAGACGATCAAATGATGTTTTAACTAACGTAGGTGGCTCAGTAAATAATTTATACCCATTCGTTTTGTTAAAAGGCATTTGACTAAACACTTGTTGGAACTCTTCAGTGTTTATTGCGTATTTATCATGATACTTAAGCATGACACGGTTAAATAACTGCCCAATGCGTCTAGGATTGCCTAGTGTCGCTAGATAAAGTCGAGTAATCATATCGATACTTGCTAATGGAAATATCTTAACTCCTAAGTCATTGAAATTAAATTCGATACTTTTTATATAAGCAACAAAATCTATTAAATTACATGGCCCACCTTTTTCCAGTGAAAATGGATACAAGTCTACTTTGGCGAAACTCATTCGCTGAGACAACTCAGGATGCTCTTCCAGTAATGATTGAGCTTCAGGTAGCCCAGCAAAAACAACACTTAAGCCATGCTCATCCATGAGTACTTTAATGAATGCAACGACATCGGCTGTACGTATTGTTGCGTGTTTTCTAAGTAAATGCTGGAACTCATCAAATATGATCATTTCAACATTTAAATATTGCAGAACACGTGTAACCCTAAGCCTTATTGAGTCACCAGTCCTAGAAGGTGGGGTATAATGTTTTTGTGTACATTTTAATATTTGCTCGCAAATACTATTTATCGTTGGCTTACCAGGTACTCTGATTGAGATGATTGGAATTGGAGTAAGGTCATTTGTCGACTGATATTCAGGTTTTGCATAAACTTCTGTAACGAAATAGCGGATGAGGCGGCTTTTTCCGACGCCTGGTTCCCCAAACAATGTGCAACCTGTAGCTTCAAAGCCAGACATAGCGAATGTGTCACGAAGCCCCTCTAATGCATTTAAAAATGCACTATGAAAATAGGTTTTGAACCTCAGTTCTTTTACATTGTGAGGAAGTTTTTCTAACGCTATACGTCCAGAAATATCACTATTTAAATCAATCGGTAGTATTGTAGAAACATTTACCATTTTATATAACCTTATGATTGGGGAAGCGGATTCACATCACTAAAATCTTCGGAAGTTGGGTAAGGGCTTTGATCTGAAGGAGTGTCATTTCCTGCATCAAAATTATCACTTCTTTTTTGGTAATCTTCTAAATTCATCCTTCTGAGCTTGGTTGTATTGGCTTTTGCTAAAACATTACTTTCTACAGACTTACCATGTACAAGATCTGGGTGTTTCTTAATCGTTCGGGAGTTTTTATATCCTTTATTTGAATAGGTTGATGGATTTAAAGCATAATGTTCAACTAAAGATGTGCCAGGCTTAATAGTAATAGCTACAACCCAACAAAACCTTTCAAATATTTTGAGCCAAAAAAATGCGGCACTCAACGCACCAAAACAGTATTAAATATAAAAGATGCCATCATTTATCAAGCTATAGCAGACAAAATCGGTGAATCTGTATATGAAACATTAGATAGAAATCGAAATTTTGTTTTTGGTAGTGTATTAAATGAAAATGTTCAAAAAGGAGTTTCTATTCTAGAAGAAGACGAATAGGACTTTTATTTTTTTGAGTATTACGTAAATCTTTATAACAGGTTTGTTGAAGGGATTGGTGATGCAATAGGCTCTGGTGAAGTTCAATACAAACTAGAAACAGATATTACCGGATTTTTTGATTGTATTCCTCATAGTGTTCTTTTACTAAAATTATATGAGTATGGGATAGATAAAGACCTATTAGATTTGTTGTCAGTTTGCCTAAATACTTGATCTGGTACTAGAGACAACATCACTTTAAATGTAGGCATCCCTCAAGGGCCACCAGCATCATTTTTACTGGCTAATATTTTATTAGATGAGTTAGATGAATTAATAACAGATCAAGGCGTAAAGTACTACCGATTCATGGATGACATGCGGGTTTATGCTGAAACTAGAGATGAGTTACTAGACATACTTGTCGATATTGATAGGTATTTAAAAGGGCTCTCATTAAGCTTAAATACTAGTAAAACCCAAATTAATATAGTTGAAAATGAAAATGACTATGAAGACCTAATCTTAGATAGTTCAGGGATTCCATTTGAAGATAAAGTATTTGATCTATACAACAATGATTGTGATGCAGAAGAAGATGATTTTAAATCAGTCCAACAGACTGAACGAATCGAAAAGTTAGTAACTGAAGAAATTGTTGTTCAAGATACGACTCAGTTATACAGTAATTCTAGCTCTGCTTATTCCCATAAAATATCACGCTTCCTAATTAAGAGTATTGAGTCAGAGCTATTAACTTTTTTTGATAAGCATAAAGATATTAAAGATGAAGAGATTCTACCTGATGAAAACATCAGGGAATTTTTGACATTAGCTCAAAGATGGCGGAGTTTAGTATCATCAATTAAAACTGGTGGAGATTATCACCCCAACAAAGAACTTGTAAATATATGGTTTTTCGGGATAAATCATCTTTATTGGAAGACAAATTCAATGGCTTGGAATTTGAACCATTACGATAACTTAGAAGAGTTTTCTAACGAATATCAAAAGCTTTTGACTAAATTTTCACGATTTGAATGGGTAAAATACCAGCTGCTTAGCGTATTTTATAAAGTATATCCAAATAATGAGCAAAGGCATCTCTATGCCATTGAAGAACTAAGAAAAGAGCGAAGCCCTTTAGTTCGTTTGGGCTATTATAGTGTTTTAGTAGAGTCGATAAAAGAAAACTCAAGTCTTTTTAACAGCTATAGTCAAGCATTAGCAAATGAAAGTGATAATTATGTAAAAGAGGCAATATTAAGTTCCATTCATTATAAAAACACTCAAGTATCAATTCAGACTTTAAAAGAGTGGTTCTTAAAATGAGTTATTTAGATACTATTATTGAGTCTAAATCCACTATAGAAGCTAGTTCAGATGTTCCTATAAATCAAAAACTATTATTAATAGAGCTTATAGAAGAAAAGCGCATAAAGGTTGAAGCTAAAGCAGACTCTTTTCATTATGTATATTCTGATATTGTGTCCAATTCCGATATTTTCGATTTTAAAGAGCAATTAGATGGGATTTACCCAACGGCACAGGCACATGCTGGTTGCTGTGTAGATATTTTTGTTAGTTTCTCAAAGTTAACTCCAACAATAGAACTTCAAAACTGGCTATCTAGTGCAATAAGAATGGTTAATTGTATTGTTACTCATTATCTGCAAGACGTACTGAATGTGGAGGCTGTAAAACAGGATAATTATGGGATGGAACGTTCTAGATATAAGCAGGTAGAGAGACTCAAAGTTAAAGCAAGTAAAGCCGGGCGAATTATGTTTAACCTTTATGATGAAAGAAATACTATGGAGCATCAAATAAAAACCGACCCAAATGCTCCAAATAAAAAGATTTTTGTTTCGCCAAATTATAAACGCACACTTAAACAAATAAATAAAAGGTTACCAGAAGCATTAATTAATTTTGATGAAGCTTATAAAGAACATTATTCAAATTAATGACACAACGCTACGTGAAGTTTACGTGGAAATATAAGCAAAAATAAATTTCATGCACGTAGCGTTACGCAATATAGGATCTAGTTGTTAACTTGCAAACGGTAAAATGTCAGTAAGCTAAAACACAAAATAGTGTAACTAATTCAATAAGATGAATTACCAGTGAAAGCTGGATCCGATCCAGTTTTAAATTTGGATTAACAAATGATGACAAGGTAAGTACTCTCCTCACGAATACACCCTACTATGTCCGATACTCTTCAGTATTGGACATAGTGTATATAATGCATTAAACTAACTTCATTCCAAT
>ENA-ORXI01001363-ORXI01001363.1-sediment-metagenome-genome-assembly--contig:-NODE-1363-length-19021-cov-11.522382_pt1 | contig 19021 bp, 9 predicted proteins | sample MGYA00237861_ERZ511468 | MGnify/ENA primary metagenome ERZ511468 (study PRJEB26299, sample SAMN06266213) | sediment metagenome | isolation source: Hudson Canyon methane seep mesocosm | place...
AAGTTAACATTTGCACCTAGACCGGCAAAATAACCCGGTAAGAAAGAAAATGTTTGTGTATAGCCAATTTCAACACCGCGCATATAACCTGCATCGGCGTTGTTTTCAGCATGGCTGTAGGTACCGTTAACATAATCAATAACATCGCCATTTTCATCAACAAGTTTGTTGTCAGGTGTCGTTGGCACGTCAATACCAGCAGCAGCATAATCAAAGTTTTTATCTACCGCATCACCAACCATGTTATCGATATCTTTATACCAAAGAGCAACTACGAAAGCTCCTTCAGTTTCAGTGAAATAGTGCTCAAAAGAGATATCAAATTGATTAGCATAAAATGGACGTAAGAATGGACTGGTTGAACTGTCTAAATTGATTTGATAGCGACTTTCATCTTTATCATAGGTCCAATCAAAATTACCACTGTTCGCCATAGTTGGCATATCTGGGCGAGACATTACTTTTGCATAAGCAAAACGTAATTGGTCATCATCAGTTAACTGAAAGTTTAAGTTAAACGAAGGAAGGATATCACTGTAGCTATCACTGACTTTTTTTCGTTCCCAGTCGTAACTTACACCACCAACATCATCGTAAATAGCTTCGCCATTACCAGAACCAACACTGACTAAACCCGTACTGCTCTGTTCTGAGCTAACATAACGCAATCCTATGTTACCCGTTAACGGTAGGCCAAATAATTCAGTATCTAAGTTAACTTGTGCATAAGCGGCAAGCACTTCTTCTTCAACTAAATTGCCTTGGGTCATGGTCCAGCTATGGTCCCAATCTCTTACCGGAGTACGATCAACGTTAGGTATCCAAGCATTTAAAATTGAATCATTATCAACAGATAAGAAACCCGGCATGCCAGATAAGTCACCACCAATACTAGAAACTGATGAATTACTTTCATCTAAAGCAAATGGCGCAAATCTTTCAATCTCTATAGAGTTACCATCAGCATCTGTACCATAAGTAATGTACTGACCATTACGCATGTTAAAGTCAGTAGTACCATACAAGAATCGGCCACGGCTTAATTCATAATCACGTTTAGATACACGTGCGCCAAACTCAACAGAGCTAAAGATTTCACTTTCGAGTTGGTAGATAAAATCTACTCTAATTGCATCTGAAGAGTTAGCTTCAATATGTGGGTACGACTCAGTACTGGTAACCATCATATGGTTAGTATCTGTAAAGTCTTGATTAAAGGCAATATCAGGGTTATTTAAGCCATTTAATTGATAATCAAGAATAATATTATCATCAATAACAGGTGTGGTTGCACTAGAGTCTTCGAAGTATGCCATACGCAATACTTGATCTTTATAGTTTTCATCACCTTCAGAATGAGAAATATCGACGCTCATCATCAAATCATCGGTGATATCCCATTCACCATTTAAACCAAAAGCAGTAGATGTACTTTCAGTGGTATTATCATCGGCTTGAGTTTGAACATTTAAATCACGAGAAGCACCGCGGTAAGGTGGGGCAAGTGCAGTACCATCAGGGTCACGGTAAATTGTCCCACCAACTAAAGATCCGTTAGCTTCTAATGGGTTATCAATTAATAACGTTGAACCAGAAACGGCGATGTTATTGATACCAGAAACACGTAAACCTCGATCCCATTTATTTGAATCAAAGATGGAGTGAAATGCATCAAAATTAAAGCGAAGATCATCTCTTGGCTCCCAATTTAATGCCAAGACAAACGCATCACGCTCGTCTTCACCACCACGTTCATTGATTTCAAAACCAGAAGAAACCAACATACTTTCTGGTGCACCGTCATAGGTTGCTGATAAGTCTTGCTCATCAAATTGATAATTAACAAAACGGCTTGAAACCGTAGGTTGGAACATGTTTGCCCAGCCTAAAGAAAAACCAAGTGTATCATCGAGGAATTTACCTTGATATGCCAATGTTAAACGGCGGCCGAGGGAGTCAGAATCATTATTATCGGCAGCGGCTTCGTTGTAATTACCATGAAGTGATACACGAACACTATGTTCATCTTCATTGGTTAGTGCGTTGGCCGTTTCTAAATTGATAGTTGCGGCAATACCACCTTCGATTAATGAAGCCTTTTGAGATTTATATACTTGTGCCTGGTTAATAAGCTCTGAGGGGAAAATATCAAATTGAATGGCTCTGCCGCCACTGGTTGATACCATTTCACGGCCATTTAGCGTAGAGAAAACAAAACCGCCAGATAAACCACGAACATTTAATTCGCTTGATTGACCATCAATACGTACAGAGGTAACACCGGGTAATCGTGTAAGAGAGTCGGCAATGGATACATCGGGTAAACCACCAATATCATCAGCAGAAATAGCATCAACAACCGTATCGGAAAAACGTTTGGTATTTAGAGATTTTATTATACTACCTCTAAAGCCTGTTACTTCAATAACTTCGACTTGATCTTCAGCTGTTTGTTGTTTTTGAGCTTCTGTGGGAGTTTCTTCTGCCGCATAGGCAATGTTTGACATTGCAGCAACTTGAACTCCTCCCATCATAAGTGCGAGAGTGAGGGCACTGGGCTTAAATTTGTTCATGTGTATTCCTTAATACAAGTTGTATTTATGCTTAATGCTTCGTTTGTGAGTAATGCATTACAGCAACTTTGTTATCTTTCTTTTAGTATCGGAATTTAGTTATTTATATATACACAGTTATGTTGTATTTATTTTTTTCAATGTTAGGCAAGCAAACTGAGTGTAAAACAACCTATCTAAAAAACAAGCAGAAATTAGCTGCATACGTATTCATAAAGCCATACACAGCTGCATACGTATTCATAAGGGCTAATTGTTAGCATAGGTATACATGCTAGAATAGTTTGTGTAACTTTTAGTCTGTTACTAATAATATTAATATTCGGAATAAAGGTAACATCTAGTTAGTCCCTACTTAGGCAGCGAAGTAGATTTATGTTGGCAAAAGCCAATGATAAACAAGGGAATAACAAGAATAAAATTATATACACATAAACTAAAACAGATAGTTAATGGAGTTATAAACTCATGAAATTAAAATTTAAGCCCCTCATGATTGGGACTGCACTGGTATTAAGTGCAAGCTTAAGTGGTTGTGGTAGTGATCAATCACAACCAGAAATTACTGACATATTTGAAGAAGTTGGTCTTTGGTGTAAAAGCCCTGAAGTAGTAGAAATTGCGAGTCCTGATTTTTACCCTTTGACTGAGACTGAAATTGCAGACGTTAATGCTGCCATTGAAGTGGCAAGAGCAGAAGCGGAGGCTGAAGCTGGAGATGACTGGGACGAAGCTGAATGGGAAGCAAGCTTTAAGCTTAACCAATTAGACCTTTATGGTATTTTAGGTTTAACCCTTGAAGAAAAAGAACGTCAAGCGATAGCTAAAGAAGAAGCCCGCGCTTTTAAAATTGAACAAGGTCAAGATGTAGTTTTTGGTGATGATTTTGACACTTGGTTTGATGAGTGGTTTGCCGCGATACCGCCTGCTAATTATTTAGGTGATTCTCAACGCATTAATAAATCAGTTAACGGCACGACACCAGAGATGGATGGCGAAGAGATTTGTTATACCCCTGCATTATCTTGTCCTAACTATAAAGTGCTTGATGAGTCTGGTAATTATGACTGTGTAATACCTGAAGAAAATCCACTGCCAGCTCCTGCACCTGATTATGTTGCCGGTGCCGGTGAAGCCGTTGCTTTCTATCGACATGAAGCTCATGTTGAAGGCAGTGACAATGCTTCTTTGTATGAAGATATCGTTATTCATACTTGGAACAATGATGATTGTACTGCTTATGCCGATGACAGCATTTCTGCGCAATGGGGAATTTCAGGAGCTGATCTAGCGGGTATTGATGATAATTACGGTGCTTACTGGATAGTTAACTTAGTTGATAGCCCATCAAATTGTGCCAATATCATTTTTAATGATACCTCTACAGGTAAAAAGATTTCAGACAGTGATTTAGTTATGCCGTTAGGCCCGTCAGGTAACGTAGCTTTACATAATATTGATAAAAATGCTTATGCGCATGACGATTTCCCTGTAAACGTTTTAGATGGTTTATTAATCATCAACCAACATCCATTTTTTGGTGCTGAAGCTTCGTCAGGCTTAAAAGCTTGTGGTTGGGGTTTAGTTGCTGACGAATCTGGTGAACAATGTTTAGGTGAAGAGTTAGTTTGTCCAGCAGAACATGTAGCTGTTGGCGTTGGCGCAATAGATATTGCTTCAAAGTGTGTTGCATTATTTAACCCAGAAGAAACTGACTTATTACTTCGTGGTGGCTTTAATGGCTGGGGAAGTGAAGATGATGCAAACTTTGATGCCTCTCAATTAGCCTATGTTGGTGATGGTCAATATCGTGTTAATTACCCATATTCAATTGACTGTACGGTAACTGAAGAAGAAGACTGTGTAGCAAACTACGACTTTAAAATTGCTGACCTTGGTTGGTCAGAGCCTGCTACCTTTGGCAGTATTAAAGATGGCGATCAATCAGCTGTTGGTGCAACTATTTTAATGACTGTTGGTAGCGGTGTTGGCCAAAACATGAAAGTGGATATGGCTAAAGACAAGATTTACCAGTTCTTAGTCAATGCCAGTGATGTTACTGCCGTTGAATTAACTATTAATGAAGTTCCTGTTAATGCATTTCCAATGTTAACTATTGGCAGCGAAACTGTGGAGCTAAAATATTCAGCTAATGGCCAATACGTAACGCGAGTTGATTTGTCAGCTGAAACTTATAGTTTCACTATTGCCGATCCAACAACAGGTTTTGCTGTAGGTGCGATTGGTAATGACAATGTTGTTGTAGAAAGTACGCCATTATCATTAGAAAATGATGGTGGAGCGTTAAGCTTTACCTCAACTGCTGCTGAATATGATTTTGTATTAAATATGTCAGACCCAGCTGCTCCTACCATTGAAATAAAACCTGCTCTACCATTTGGCTCAACGCCAGTGTTTATCCGTGGTTCAGTTAATGGTTGGGGAAATCCTGCTGAAGATGAAGTAAAATGGGATGGTGATTCACGTTCTTATAGTGTTATCTATGGCTTAGAAGATGGTGGTAGTCATAACTTTAAATTTGCTGATGCAAACTGGGGACCAGTAAACTTAGGTTACGGTGACGTTACAATTTCAACTGATGATGATGCTCTTGAAGTTACCGATAATGGTGGCAACATGAGTGTTAGTGTTGCAAAAGCAACGTCATATAAATTTGAAGTATCTTACGCAACAGCTGACCCTGTAGTGAAAGTTTCTGAAGCGCCACTTTATTTACGTGGTGGTGTTACAGGTACAGGTTGGGGCGCAGGAGACGGCAACCAACTTGGCTTTATCGCTACAGATGAAGGCAACACAGCGGAAGCTTCTCATACTTATTCATTAGAAGTTGATTATGCTGGCGGCGCCGCACAATTTAAAGTTGCTGATGAAGGTTGGGGTGGTACATTCGGTTATAACTACGGTGTTGAAATCGCTGATACCGCAGTTGAATTAGGTGTCCCGTTAATCCTAATTAACAATGGCCAAAACATCGGCATTGATGTGCCGGCAGGTACATACATCTTCGCTTTTGAAGACGGTGTAACGAAAACAATGACAGTGACTGCTAAGTAATAGTAATTAGTTGAGTAAGTTAGTCATACTCATTTAGTTCAAGTTAATTCTCACAAAAGCTCTACTTTTAAAGTAGGGCTTTTTTTAATTTCATACTGATCAAAAAATTGCACTGTTGATGTCAGTTTTTTATTCAATCCTAGATCTTTTGGATGTTATCAGCGGACGTTAAGTTTATGCCTAAATTGACAACTTGAGCCTAAAGAGAACATCGAACTTTTGAGAAGACATAATGATATTTAGAGTGATATTACCGAAATGTTCTACTTACAGATCATACCTGTCTGTGGTGTATCATCACTAAATGCCATATTTTGCAACATAGCCGTCATGCCTAGAAACGTATTATGATTCAAATCTATTGTTCACTGTGGCAACAATATTAAGTTTACACGATTCAAACCTTGACTTCTGTTGTATAAAAAATTTGAACGTGTTTTATTTCCTACAGTTAGTCTACACTTAAAAAATATTTTGCCCTTTAAGTTAAATTCCTGTGATTATTAGTAGACTATTTTGTTTATTGTTTTTTAGTCATTTTTTTTTCTATTCTGCCTTAGCATCGGAGGCTGAAAGCAATATAAAGTTCGAACGATTTTCTGTTAAAGATGGTTTAGCCCAAAGCAATGTTTATTCAACCTTAATCGATTCACAAGGGTTTTTATGGGCAGGAACGGAAGATGGCTTAAGTCGCTTTGATGGATATACATTTAGAACATTTAAAACTTCACTTAAAAGTCCCCATTCAATTTCAAATGCTCTTGTTTTAGCTATTGCTGAAGACCAGCAAGGCAATATTTGGCTAGCCACTCGAGGAGGAGGACTTAATAAATTTAATCCACGAAATGAAAAGTTTACCCATTATTATGTAAGCTCAACTTTGGCTTCGGATAATAATATTACGTCGATGATTGTTGATAGCCGTAATAATATTTGGGTGGGAACTTCTAGTGGAGGTTTTTATTTCTTTGATTCTTTATTAGGTATATTTAAGCAATACCATTTAATTGATCATTTGGGCTTTTCTGTAAGTGGAAGTGTTCGTGCCATAATCGAAGATAGCAAAGGTAACTTATGGATTGGTACAATAAGTAGTGGTTTGTATCATTTTAACCCAAAAACAGTTAATTTTTCGCATTACTACCACGATTCAAATAACTCTAAAGGTTTAAATAGTAATTACATTCAATCTATTACTGAAGATAAACAAGGTTATATATGGGTAGGTACTTTTGGCGGAGGCTTAAATAAGTATGATCCTCAAAGCGATGAAATATACTCAAGCTATGCTAATAATATGGACAGTTTAAGTAATAAAGATATTACTTTTGTTGAAGAAGATAGCTCGGGTTTCCTCTGGATAGGTACGTTTGGTAAAGGTCTTTATCGTTATAACTCTAATTCTGATTCGCTCAATCATTATTCTTATAATCCAAGTGATTCTAGTTCGATAAGTGATGATATTCCTTTCACTTTATCAGAGGATAAACAGAGGAATATCTGGATTGGCACGTTAGGAGGCGGACTCAATCGTTTTAATCCTAGTTCGCAGATATTTAATCACAATCGATATAATGGGAGTGAAACTAAAGGGTTAAATGAAAATGATGTTCGTGCGATAACTGAAGATAACTTCGGAAATCATTGGATTGGTACAATAGGAGGGGGACTAAACCGCTTTGAATCTAAGGCAAATACTTTTGAATATTATACTTATAATGCTGATGATCTTAATAGTTTAAGTCATGATGATATTTTAGCTATAAAGTTTGATAGCAATAATAATTTATGGGTAGGAACAAGAGGGGGAGGATTAAATAAGTACAATTATCAAACGAATAGCTTTAGTAAGATAATCTTTGACGGTGACAATTCTAGAAGAGATATTGTTCGATCTATTTTTGAAGACAGTCAAGGAAATCTCTGGCTAGGTTTCAGTTTTGGTGAAGTTCTATTTTTTAATCCTAAAACGTTAGCGACCATAAGTTATAAATATAGTGTAAATGATCCTCGTAGCCTTAGTGAAAATCCCCCGTTTGTAATTAATGAAGACAACCAAGGAAATATTTGGGTGGGAGCTTTTGGTGGTGGATTAAACTTATTTATCCCTGAATCACAGTCATTTATTCACTACCAATTTGATAGTAATGATCCAAACAGCTTAAGTGATAATAACGTAGTTACTATTTTTAACGATAGTAAAGGTCGGCTTTGGGTAGGTACTTATGGTGGAGGTCTTAATTTGTTTAACATGGAAACAAAGACGTTTACTCATTTTAAAGAAAAAGATGGCTTAGCAAATAATGTAGTTTTTGGGATTCTAGAAGATAATAGTGATAATCTGTGGATCAGTACGAATATGGGAGTCTCAAAATTTACCCCTGATACTGGTATATTTAAAAATTTTGATATCGGAGATGGTCTTCAGAGTAATGAATTCAACCCCAATTCTGTTTATAAAAACTCTAATGGTGAATTATACTTTGGTGGTTTGAATGGTTTTAATCGTTTTGACCCGGCCAAGATAAAAGAAGATACAAAACCACCTAAAGTTGTGATTACTGACATGCTGTTATTAAATCGAACCATACCCATTGTTGAAAATAAAGTAGATTCGCCTGATAAATATCAACACTTCACTTTAGACATTGCCATTCATTTAACAAAAAGCATAGTACTTTCTCATCAAGATAATATTATAGCTTTTGAATTTTCAGCATTACATTTCACCAACACAAAAAAAAATAAGTTTGCTTATCAAATGGTCGGTTGGGATAAGGGTTGGGTGAGTACCCATTATAAAAACCGTCGAGCGACGTATACAAATTTACCTAGTGGTGATTATATCTTTAGAGTGAAGGCGAGCAATAGTGATGGTTACTGGAGCGAAGAGGGAACTTCACTACAGATTACTATATTACCACCACCATGGAGAACATGGTGGGCTTATATATTCTATGGATTATTTGTACTTAGTTTAGTCATTGCGTTTATTCGTTCGCAAAGAAAAAAGGTGATCTTTGAACGACATATTAACGCTCAATTAGAAGGTAAAGTTTTAGCCCGTACCGCGGAGCTTGAATCACAAAAACATGAGATTGAAGCGCAAAAACAAGAAGTAGAAGAAAAGAGTAAAGAAATAGTAGCCACTCAAAAACAGTTATTACAGTCTAGTAAAATGGCATCTATAGGTACAATGACCGCAGGTGTTGCCCACGAAATAAATAACCCAACTAATTTTACTCATGCCGCTGTATATATGATGAATGATGAAATTCACCAGATAAAATCTTTCTTAAAAAAATTGGCTGGTGGAAATGACGCGGAGCCTGAGGTATTAAAATCTTTTGATGATAAGTTCACTAAATTAATTGAATTGACTAAAACGGCATTTGAAGGCACCACGCGTATTAAAACTATTGTGGAAGACTTACGTACCTTTGCTCGTATAGATGCTACAAAGAAGGCACATGTACAGGTGTCAGATTTAATTAATTCAACTGGGCATTTAGTACGAACTCAATATGATTCAATTATCATAGAAACACAGCTTGGCTATGAACCATTAATTAAGTGCTTTCCATCAAAGCTTAATCAAGTGTTTATGAATATTATCGTCAACGCTTGTCAGGCAATTGAAAGTAAAAAATCATCCAAAAGTAAATTTGTAGGTAAAGTCATAATCAAAACAACTCAACAAGATAATCGTCTTATTATAAGTTTTGAAGACAACGGTTGCGGAATGACAGAACAAACACTCAATCGAATTTATGAGCCATTCTATACTACCAAAGATGTGGGAAGTGGGACGGGGCTAGGTATGGCGATTTCTTTTGGTATTATTGAAGAGCATGGTGGTAGTATTGATGTTGAGTCAATTGTTGATAAAGGAACCAAAATAACAGTAGAGCTAGATGTGTGAAATCTAGAATAAGTTCTCAATTCTTCTTATATTTATGTCCAGTTTATTGTCAGCAACAGAGTAAAAATAGGTAATATTTATAGTACGCTGTGGCAAAGTTGGTATACTTCATGGGTTTTGTCGGAATAGTTGTTGCTTTAATTTAATGTCTCAATGGCTTAGTTGCCTAAAGAATAAGGTATGTTTACGTATTCTGAACACGGTTAACAGCGCAAAGGATTTTTGAGGTTAATGTCCGCATTCGTGTTTAATTGATCATATAACTTAATGATTATAAATATAGGTTAATAAGTTACTTCTCTTTTATTATGCTTTAAGTTTATGTATTAAGAATTCCGCCTTAAGGGTTAATACCTGAAGCCCCAATCTGTTAAAATAATGTATAAATAAACGTTGCCAATGCCGATTGTTGCGAAGCAACCACTAGACCACCTAATAGAGCTAGAATTATAATAATAGGTAACAGCCACATTTTTTTACGTACCCGTAAAAACGCCCAAAGATCAGTTATAAATTCAATCATTAAAATGGTTTCTCCAATTGCTCTTTGGTTAATTTATCTGTTCTTTTTACATAGTTTGACGGGCTAGGGTTTTGCTTTTTAAACTGCAATTTATTAACGGTTCTTAATATTAGTCCTATTGGAAAAATCAATAGGTAGAAAGTAGCTCCTAAAATCAGTCGGGTATTAATAAAACCGACTATGCCACCAATAAACATCCAAACCTTATAGGGTATGTAGATTAGGTTAGGCGCTAAAAAAGATAAACTCACAAAACATCCGCTAACCCATAATGTCCACCACTGTATTCCTAGCCCTAAAATCCATGGTGCAATAACGCCAATAAATAAAGGGAAGGCCCATGTCATGAGTAGGCCAAATTCTTTGAGTTCCTTGTCACTAATCTCAGTGTTTGAGCCTGTGTCTATTTTTATTGAAGGTAATTTACTCATTAGTCTAACTCGAATTTATTTTGTTTAGCCGCATCTATCGCTGCTTGGCTTTGCTGCGCTTTACATAACAATATATTTTCCATTACCAGATAGTCCATTTCAGTATTTAAGAAACAGTTTATTGCATCCTCAGGTGTACACACTGGCGGCTCGCCACGTACATTAAAAGAGGTATTAATTAATACGCTGCTGTTGGTGCGTTTTTTAAAGGTATTAAGCAATTGATGCAGTTTAGGGTTGGTTTCATTATGCACGGTTTGCAACCTTGCTGTGTAATCAATATGCGTAATAGCAGGTAAGGTTGAGCGAGCTTGGTTTAGTTTATCGATACCTTGTAAGCCTTGGGTAACTGGCAGTTTTAAGTCATCGTTAATATCAGCGACAATTAACATGTAGGGGCTAGTGCCTTTATGCTGAAAATAATCACTAACATCTTCTGCTAAAACAATAGGGGCAAAAGGACGAAAAGATTCACGGTACTTAATCTTCAAATTCATTACTGATTGCATTTTTTGATTTCTAGCATCACCTAAAATAGAGCGATTCCCTAAAGCTCTAGGACCAAATTCCATTTTACCTTGAAACCAACCAATAACATTACCCTCGTCGAGTAACTGCGCTGTTTGGTTATATAACTCATCATTGGTGAGTTTAGTAAAAGGTAAATGTTTTTCTTTTAATATTTTGTCGATATCATCGTTGGTAAAGCTTGGGCCAAGATAAGCCCCTTGCATTAAATCGGTGTTTTTTTCTGAGTATTGCTCCTTTGGTTCACTCAGAGTGGGATGTGCTTTTACCGAATGTTCTTCGCCATCATACTTTTTACCTTCAAACTTTCTACCATCATAATAATGATGCCATGCAACTAAGGCTGCACCCAAAGCGCCGCCTGCATCGCCTGCAGCAGGTTGAATCCAAATGTTATCAAAAGCACCTTCGCGTAAAATACGACCATTTGCGACACAATTTAACGCAACACCACCGGCAAGGCATAAGTTTGTACTCGTGGTTAGCGTAGATAATTGCTGAACAATTTTAAGCACTATTTCTTCTGTTACAACTTGAATCGAGCGGGCTAAGTCCATTTCTTTTTGAGATATTTCAGACTCACCTGTTCGTGGCGCTGAGCCAAATAATTTATGGAACTTACTATTAGTCATCGTGCTGCCAACAGCAAAATCAAAGTAAGACATATCAAGCACAAAGCTGCCGTCTTCTTTTACATCAATTAAATGATCAAAAATAACATCAACATATTTAGGCTCACCAAAGGGAGCTAAGCCCATCAATTTATATTCACCAGAATTTACTTTAAAGCCAGCGTAATAAGTAAAAGCTGAATAGAGTAATCCTAATGAATGGGGGAATTGAATTTCCCAAAGAGGGGTTAACTTATCGTTTTCTCCTTGCCAGGCAGATGAAGTTGCCCACTCGCCAACCCCGTCTAAGCATAATACCGCGGCATCCTTATAAGGGCTTGGGAAAAAGGCTGAGCCAGCATGTGATAAATGATGTTCGCTAAAGAGTAATTGAGGAATTTTTGCCTTTTTATTTAAACCTGCAAGTAAACGTATTTCACGTCTTAGCACACTTTTTAAATACAGTTTTTCTTTTAACCAAATAGGCATAGCTCGTATAAAAGAGCGAATACCACGAGGTGCATGGGCAAGGTAAGTTTCGAGTAATCTTTCAAACTTTAACAGTGGCTTGTCATAAAAAATAATACAGTCTAGATCGGCTATCTTACAGTTGGCTTCTTTTAAGCAAAATAAAATAGCTTGAGCAGGAAATTCGGGGTCGTGCTTTTTTCGAGAAAAACGCTCCTCTTGGGCAGCCGCAATTATTTTACCATCTTCGATAATTGCGGCGGCACTGTCATGATAATAAGCTGAGATACCGAGTATTCTTGTCGTCATAAATTATTTCTATTGCCTACGCTGTATCTACACTATAACTATTCATCGATTATAGACATAAAAAAGCCGTAAAAGCCATGCGTTGCAAACGTATTCAATGGGCTTTATCTTGCAAAAAAATCTGTGGTTAAGTAGGGTGTTAAGCTTGATTAAATAAGTAATGCGAGCATCAAATATCGTGGCTAAAACATTGCCTAGTACATTACCTAATACGGGGTCTGCACATTTTGCTAAGCAGCTAAGCTTTTATCTTATTTTAATCGCTATTCCTTTTATTATTTTATTACTGCTAGAGCTAACGTTAAGGTTTTTTTCTTTTGGTAATGAATATCCTTTATTTATTGAAAAACCAATAAGCAAAAGTCAGTCGTCGGTTTATTTGCAACCTAACCCTAAAGTCATTAATCGTTATTTTTCAAATGAAACATTAGCCCCTAAGGTCAGTCCTGATACGGTCTACTTCAAAAAAGAGAAGAGTGAGGGCAGTTTTAGGGTCTTTATTCAAGGGGGCTCTACAGCTGCAGGTTTTCCTTATGGACGTTGGGGATCGCTACAAGGTATGTTAGAGCAACGTTTCAAACGACTTTACCCGAATAAAGAAATTGAAATTATCAATACCGCGATGGCAGCCGTGAATAGTTATACCTTGCTTGATTTTGTCGATGAAATTATTGAGCAGCAGCCAGATTTAGTCTTAATTTATGCTGGGCATAATGAATATTTAGGCATTATGGGAGTAGGTAGTGCGTTTGCAGCCAAAGGTGGACGACTTGCGACCTTAATGCATTTAAAGCTTAAAGATTGGCGACTCTATCAGTTATTGCAAAAGGCTTATTCATTTGCTTTTTCTTCAGATGTATTGCCAAGTAAGTCAAACAAAACATTAATGTCGCAAGTTGCTAAAGAAAAAGAAATTCCGCTAGATAGCGACTTATACCAACAAGGTATCGCACAATTTACTGGCAATATGTCGCTGATATTGCAAAAGTATCAAGCCGTTGGTATCCCTGTTTTATTAGGAAACTTGGTGAGCAATGAAAGTGGGCAAGTGCCATTCTCTAGTATTGAAAATGTTGATTGGAAAAAAATTAAAAGTGGCTTAAATAAAAACAATGCTCTATCAGAAATTGAGCGCTTGAATAGTAGTTTGACTGCTAATAACAATGCAGGAGATTATTATCAATTAGCACTAAATTTGCAATTGTTAGGACGATTTGAAGAAGCTAAAAAGTCCTTTGTTTTAGCAAAAGACAATGACTTATTGCGTTTTAGAGCTCCTAATGAATTCAACCTAATTATAGAGTCTTTAGCTACAAAGTATGATGCTGGCTTAATAAATGTTCAGGCGATGTTTAATAAGAATTCGATTGAGGGTATTGTCGGAAATACACTTATTCTGGAGCACTTGCACCCAACCGTTGAAGGCTACTTTTTATTAGCAGAAGCTTATGTTGATTATATGACAGATCATGAAGTGATTGCCTCAATAGCTGCGTCAGCCACTACAGGTTCGGGGAAAGTTTACCCTAGGGATAAAGCAAGGCTCGACATTGCCGTTAGTGCTGTTGATGCACTTTATGGAGAATTTGTTATTAAAAAACTTATTAATGACTTTCCCTTTACCCCATCAGTGAACCAAGGCATAAAAGACGTTGCTTTACCTGCCAGTCGAAAATTTGAAAAGCAGGCATTGATTAAGCGCATTGAGAAGAATGACTGGCTCAGTATTCAAAAAGGCTTGTTAGTTGACTATCAGAAAAGAAAAGAAGTGCCTGAGGCAGCAAGAATTGCTGCGGCAATTAGTACTGCTATGGTTGATAACCATAAAGCCTCTTACATCGCAGGGCAGCTATATCAGCAATTAAAAGACTGGCAATTAGCCCGTTATTATCATAAAAAGGCCTTGCAACAACAAGAGCAAAATGTGCCATACCTATTAGCGTTAGCCCAAGACCACTTTTTGTTAAAAGAATATCATCAGAGTTTAATTTTATTAGAAAAAGCAGATAACTTAGTGGTTAAGTCATCACCTCAAAAACAAAAAATTCTGCAGCACAAAACGAGTGTTAAACAACAAATAAAAAACACGATGAAAAGTAAGGGAACAGCTGCTTATGAGTAATGCCGTTATCAATAATAAAAGAGTGTATCAGCTCATCGCTTTGGTAATACCTTTCGCTTTTTTTGCTTTATTAGAAGGGGGGTTGCGATTTTTTGACTATGGCAGGGAAATACCACTTTTTATTGACTATCCAAATGCTAAGAATAGTACGGCACCGCAATACTTATTACCTCGGCCTGATGTCGTTAAAAGATATTTTCCACAAGGCTCAGCAGCACCTTCAGTAACTATCGAGACTAACTTTTTTTTAAAGCATAAACCTGAAAATTCCTTACGACTAGTTGTGCAGGGCGGCTCCACCGCAGCAGGCTTTCCTTTTGGTTATGGTGCTTCTATTGCTGGTATGCTTGATTATCGTTTAAAGCAAAGCTTTCCCGACCGAACAGTAGAAGTGATTAATACCGCATTGGCGGCTGTAAATAGTTATACGATGTTAGATTTTGTTGATGAAATAATTGAACAACAACCTGACGCTGTGCTCATTTATGCAGGGCATAACGAATACTTAGGTATTTTGGGGGTGGGCTCTGCTTATACAGCCGCCAATTCACCTGCTGCAACCTTGTTGTATTTAAAGTTAAAAGACTCAAGGATTTTTCAATTACTACAAAATTCCTATTGGCAATTGACTAAAACGAATGTGCCCAAAAATGCCGAAAAGTCACGTACTTTCATGTCTAAAGTTGCTAAACATAAGAACATTCCTTTTGGCTCTGATTTATATCAGGCCGGTTTAACTCAGTTTGAAAATAATATATCCAGAGTTATCGCTAAGTATCAAGCCGCAGGTATTCCGGTATTTATCAGCACTATTGCCAGCAATTTAGCAGACCAACCACCTTTTTCTTCTAGCGATACACCTACTGCTGATAACCTTAAAGAACGAAGTGCGGATGTTTATTATAAACAAGGCCAAATGTTATTAGCTAAAGGGCAGTATCGAGCGGCTAAACAGTCATTTATTAAAGCAAGGGATTATGATTTATTACGCTTTAGGGCGCCGAGTGCAATCAATGATATTGTCGTTGAGCTATCAAAAAAAGAGTCGGTGTATTTTGTTGATGCTAATAAAGCATTAATGAATGCAGCAGAGCATGGAGTTATTGGTAAATCATTGATGCTAGAGCATTTGCATCCCACTATTAAGGGGTATTTTGTTATAGCTGATAGTTTTTACCAAGTGCTCGAGCAATCCAAGGTATTTGGTGAATTTCCACAAACGATTAGCACTGAAATAGCAAAGAAAGATATACCCGTTTTTGATGCAGAAGTTTATTGGGGTAAAGCAAAAATCGCCGGTTTAATGGCAGATTACCCATTTACTAAAACTCCTCAGCAAGTTCGATTACCGTTAGCTAAAACCCCCAGTGATCGACTAGGTTTATCCGCCTATAAAAATCAAATTGGTTGGTTAACTATCGCCACAGAAAATTTAAATTATGCTAAGAAAAATGACAGCTCGCTCTACCTAAAATCGGCTAAGTTACTTGCTGATGCCATGCCATTTGATGCAACTCATAATTACCGCGCTGGAACGACCTTAATTCAGTATAAACAAGCTGTTCAAGCGCCACGCTATTTAAAACGCGCCATTGAAATAGATAATAAAAACATCAATTATCAATTAGCCCTTAGCCATGCTTATTTAGAACAACGTAAATTTGCTCAGGCGCTACCTTGGTTAGAATCCGCCCTGGTGATTGACTCTAAAAATGCTACCGCCAATGATGTATTAACAAAAGTTAAAGAGCACTTGGCTAATAGAAGTAAATAGGCTCTAAGATTCACCATTCAATTCATTTATAAAATAGTGTCACTAACGGATTACAACTTCCTCTGTGAATACGTATGCATGCACTGTCTATTAGTTAAGCAAAGCTTTAGCATAAAATCATAATATAAAAGTAGGATAATATTTTGATGTTAACAACAAGCTTTAAACAGGTATTAATCAGTACTGCATTATCTGTAGGTATAATTTCCTGTGGTGGTGGTTCTGATGATGGCGGTACAACACCTCCTCCACCTTCTACAACTCCGCCGGCTAATAGTGCGCCGACTATCTCTTCTTTTGCGGCGGAAATTAATCCAAGCTCAACACAAGAAGTCACCTACACATGGGCTGTAGCGGATACAGATGACGATGCCTTGTCATGTGTTTTAACGCTGGGTGGTGGAATTGAAAATATAAGTATTTCAGATTGTTTAGCTACAACATCAACATTGGTTACTTATGCCACTGCAGGTAGTTTTACGGCTAATTTGCAAGTAAGCGATACCAGTGCTGCGACCAGTAATACAGATGTTAATATTATCATTGAAGAAGATAACTCATTACCTGCACCTGTTGTTACTGCTGGCGATAATGAACTGGTTATTTTTTATAATCGAGCGGACAGTACCTATACCGGTTGGGGCTTACATTTATGGGCAAATGATGCTTGTACTGCCTATGATGGTTCGGCGGTAGACTGGGCTGCGCCAGTGGTAAAAACAGGTGACGATCCAAACTATGGTGCTTATTGGGTGGTTAGCTTAAAAAGTGACTTTATCCCTGCTGATTGCCTTAATTACATTATGCATAATGGCGACAATAAAGCGCCCAATGATGCCGATCAACAAGCTGGTTTATCTGGCGAACGTATGATCTGGTTGCTTGATGGTGTTAAGGAAAACGATCGTAAGCTGGAATTACGACGTGATCTTGAGCCTTTAGCGTATGCACAATTTGTGGCGCAATGGGTTAAGCAAGGCGCTAACGTGGTTGGCGGCTGTTGCGGAACAACCGCGGAACATACGCAGGCAATAACTGATTTCCTCGCCGTGAAAAAGTCCTAATCTTAAGCTTTTTCTGCCATTTCTAAAATATCATGACCCGGGTTACTCTGTGATGATGGAACATGTGTATGGACATGCGTTGCTGGAAAGTCATTGAACCCTGTGTTTTACGTTACCAGCAGCAGTGTAGTGCCAAGTGCGAGGCTATATCAATTTAATCGCTGCCCGAGCAATGAGCAAACGTTGCTAAGCCTGGTTCTGAGCTGCCCTTTGTCGCCATATCGGTTTCACAATAAATCCGCGTGACATCTCATCGCCTGACTCATCCACTAATGCGACATGTGTTGCTTGTTCTATGCTGGGTGAATGCAAGAATTCCCGAAGCCGTGGCAGATCCATGACCATCAGCGGGTCGTTTTTTGTTATTGGTGATAACCAGTGTTGTTTTTCAAGATAAACTATTCGCTTGAAATCATTGTCGGGAATGTCCGCTTCGTCAATCCACCAGCCTTTTTCATGATGGCTGTTTATCACATCAGGCACTTCAAATTCGCCACTGAGGTATTGCTGCCAAGGGAAAAATAGTCGTCCCTTAATGATGCATCTGACGGTCGAAACTTTTAGTTTCAGTGCATCGAGTGCTTGTTTACCAAATGGATTGCCTGCCAGCTTTAACTGGTGATTAGACAAATGATTATATTTCAGATCAAATCGATCAGTAGTGTTGGGTCCGTGCCAGTGGTTTGCGTTACGTGTGTTCGGTAGTCCGAGGTAAAATTTAATAGCGACTTCCCAATGTTCGACCTGCCCGAGATGACTAAGCAGAAAATCGAATTCACCGACGGTGCGTTTTTTGTCGAAGACCTGATAGTTTGCTTGAATGAGAGAAAACTCGTCGTCTTGTCGTAGCCAGCATATAAGTAGCTCTTCAAAATGTTTGCCGAGTCGAAAGTGATGAGAGTGACGGGGCTGTGGAAAATTGCTTATCTGCTCGCTTACGTGAATTGACTTGAACCAGTTGTCGTCAGGCCATATGACCGAGCTATTCTCATTATGGACTAACCCGGGGCTGTTGATGCACCAGTCCAGATCTGCTTTATGTCTTGATTGAGATAACAAAAAGATCTCCAATAGCTGAGTTTCTGGAGGCTGTATAGAAGCTCATACGTGTGGCGTAGCAGAACAGGTTTCTTGGTATAATTGGGGTTCAGTTTCCCAACTAAATGTCGTTAATCTCTCAATATATTCCCCGGACATCACTATGTTATAACAATGTTTTTGATTCATCCACAGTAAGGAATTTCTTGGCAGTGTACAGTGCTCCAAAATCTCGACAGATCTATTGATCGCAGCCAATAATAATTAAGGGATCAACTGAAGGTGCGTCGGTCTTTCTCGTCGTTTTGTTTTCGGTCGCAATGTTGCTCGAAGGATAAATGCAAGGTTGAGCTCACTTTAGTCAGCTCAACAATCTAAAATATCCCTAAATGTATACTAAAAGAAGCGGTCGAAAGGTACTCGTTCGCAATAGTTTTTTAGTTTCTTGTTTTTTAGTTGTGCAACTGGTAAGAGAACTGCCGAAGTGATGAATTCTTTTAAAGGGCATCATATTTCTAAAATAATTGCTGTTTGGGGGCCGCAAACAAGAATAACTACCGATGGTAAAGATGGTGCAATTTTT
>ENA-ORXI01001364-ORXI01001364.1-sediment-metagenome-genome-assembly--contig:-NODE-1364-length-19004-cov-9.688857_pt1 | contig 19004 bp, 16 predicted proteins | sample MGYA00237861_ERZ511468 | MGnify/ENA primary metagenome ERZ511468 (study PRJEB26299, sample SAMN06266213) | sediment metagenome | isolation source: Hudson Canyon methane seep mesocosm | place...
CAATAGCCATGTCATTTTCATCACTGACAAACATTTCTTCACTATCGAGCACTGATAACAAAGCTTTATTACACGCCGAAAAAATAAAGTCATGTACATATCGACTTTGATGAAAGCGAACTTCGTGCTTTGCTGGGTGCACATTCACGTCAACTTCTCTGTGATCTAATTCGAGAAATAAGACAAAAGCCGGATAGGTGTCTGCAGGTAGCAAGTTTGCATAGGCTTGTCGAATAGCATGATTAATTAATTTATCACGCATCATTCGGCCATTCACATAACTGTAGCAAAGATCATTTTGATTACGTGAAAAACTCGGTTTTGCTAACCATCCAGACAATTTCATATTGTCGTGAGGGCAATCAACTTCTATGGCATGCTCAATAAACTTTTGCCCGCACACCATAGCGACACGCTTGGTAAATTGCGCTTGGGTATTAGCCATTCGGTATTGGCGGACATTATTACCGTTATGCGTCAAGGTGAAGCTCACAGCAAAATTTGCCAGCGCTATTCGTCGAATGACTTCATCAATATGATTGAATTCTGTTTTTTCTGTACGTAAGAATTTTCGCCTAGCCGGGGTATTAAAAAACAGATCTAAAACTTCAATACTAGTACCGTCGGGATGGGCCGCAGGCTGAACATTTACCGACATATCTCGGCCTTCAGCAACAGCTTGCCAAGCGGTAGGTTGATCTTTAGGTTTTGACGTTAACGTCAAACGTGCAACAGAGCTGATACTAGCTAGTGCTTCGCCACGAAACCCTAAGCTATCAATTGCTTCTAAATCATTTAAATCTTTAATTTTACTGGTTGCATGACGACTTAGCGCTAGGGTGAGCTCATCTTTAATGATGCCATGACCATTATCAGTAATTTTAATTTTTTTGATGCCACCTTTATCAACATCAATATGAATCTTTGTGGCTCCAGCATCTAAACTATTTTCAACGAGCTCCTTTATCACCGAAGCAGGACGCTCGACTACTTCACCAGCAGCAATTTGGTTGGCCAAACGCGCTGGCAATATAGCGATAGACATGATGAATTTATCCAGTACGAGGTATTTTTAAAGTTTGACCAATTCTTAGGGAATTTGATTTCAAATTATTAATCGACTTAAGCTTTGACATAGAGATGTTATAGCGTTTGGCAAGAACCGATAATGATTCTCCGCTGCGTACTTTGTGTTTTTTATATCCTACAGAAGCAAAGTATGAGCCTTGTAAAGGATAAGCTAAAAAGTAATTCTTAATACCAACGTGAATAGCACTTGCTAAACGTTGCTGATGCTTCGGCCAAGTTAAATTTTTCTCTTCTCTATGGTTAGAGATAAACCCAGTCTCAACAAGGATTGATGGAATATCAGAAGATTTCAACACCGCAAAATTACCATTTTGTGGCGTCTTTTTATGCATTTTAGTTATTTTCTTCATCTCTTTGATGACGTTATTCGCCACACCAAAACTGACACCAAGAGAGTGCTCTTTACTCATATCAGCTAAAGCTAATGCTAAGTGACTATCTGACGTGTTTTTAATAACACCACCACCACCGCCAAGCAACTCTGACTTTTTCTCCCGATTCACTAACCATCTAGCTAGTTCTGATTCAGCTCTTTTCTTAGTCACAACCCAAACTGACCCACCACTTGGTTGCGGAGTATGAAAAGCATCAGCATGGATAGAAACTAAAAAATCGACATTTTTTTCACGTGCCAAACTGGTACGGCGATTTAAGTTAACGTAATAATCTCCCGTTCGGATCATTACCGCCCGCATACCTTTTTCTTTATCAATTAATTTTTGCAGCTTTTTCGCTATAGCCAAAGTTACGTGCTTTTCGTAAGTGCCCTTACCGCCAATTGAACCTGGATCCTCACCACCATGCCCTGCGACTACACCAATAATAATATCGCCGGCTTTCTTCACTGTTTTAACGCTACTTTTTACACTTCTCGCTTTATCATATAAATCAATTACTAAACGATGCCCGTACTGTCCTGCTGGCGCTAATGGAAATACCGTTGATTGGTAAGACTGGTTTAGCTCTAGAACAAGACGGGTTTTACCTTTACTAACACTTGAGCGAAAACGTTTAACGCGAGGATCATTGTCAGCAAGGTTTTTTAGAGAGACAGTGTTTTTGGTATCAGTAAAATCTATCACCAAGCGTTCAGGGTTGCTCAGGGTAAAATATTTATAATTAGGCTTTTGTTTAACATCAAAAACGATACGAGTATTTTCTGGTGCAGGCCAAACACGAATGCCGTCAATGCTATTAGCAGCAAAACTACTAATAGAAAATAAGTTTGTAAAAACAACAATAAGCAGCAAACTTAGCGTGCGAAAACTTGCCATTGATAGGAGAACTCTCCGATACATACGACTGACCCCAACCTTCTTTATAACTTTATAATTTGCGCAAGTGCCAGAATAACTTGTTCACCATGATCTGATTCTGCTTGCAGCTTGATGATTCTTTGCTCATCTTGATAAGCCATATTAATGATTAAATCTGCTTTAGCCAATAGCCTAGCGCCTTTTTCTGGCCATTCGATAAAACAACAGCAATTATTTTCGAAATAATCTCGAATGCCCATATATTCGAGTTCTTCAGGATCACTTAATCGGTATAAATCAAAATGATAAACATGCCAATCAGCTAAATCATAGGGTTCAACCAAGGTATAGGTTGGACTTTTAACATTGCCTTTATGACCCATACCTCGAACAAAACCTCGAGTTAAGGTGGTCTTTCCCGCCCCTAAGTCGCCATTTAAAAAAACAACGATGCCCTGTTTGAGTTTAGTTTTTACCACCATTGCTAGTGCCGTGCCCATAGCAATGGTGGCTTCTTCATCCGCTAAGAAATAATCAAGTTGTTTCATTCATGCTCGTTTACTAAATGTTGCAGTTCTGCAAATAAATCACTCGCCAACATACCTCGTTGGCCATTTTTATTGGCAATTCTATCAGCTGCTGCGCCGTGAATATAGCACGCTAAGCGCGCCGCTTTAAATGCATCTGGCATTTGTAATAATAATGCACCTATAATACCTGATAAAACATCGCCCATACCACCTGAAGCCATACCAGCATTACCCGTTGGATTTAACCAAATTTTTTGACCATCTGAAACCATACTGCCTGCACCTTTTAATATGCATATACCACCATATTTTTGAGCAATTTCTTTAACTGCCTTAAACCTATCATCCTCTATTTCAGCTACTGAACAGTGTAATAAGTCGGCGGCTTCTTTTGGATGAGGTGTTAAAACCCATTGACTATTAAATTGAGGTTTTTCGCTTAAAAAATGCAAAGCATCAGCATCAATAACACTAAGTTTACTTTGTAACAGAGCTAAGTTTAACATTTGTTCTCCCCACTCATCACGGCTAAGTCCAGGACCTATAATTAATACTTTAGCTTTATTTATTACTGATGAGTTCGCTAGTTCTTTTGCCGTCGTCGCTGCCAACATCAATTCAGGACGACCGTTAAAAACCATGCTTTGGCTATGTTGATGACAGCTAACTGACACTAGTGCAGCACCACACCTTAATGCAGCTTCGCTCGCTAAACGGATGGCTCCGGGCATGCCTGTATTTCCACCAATGGCTAACAGTAAGCCTATATTTCCTTTATGGCTCGTCGCTAGCCGTTTAGTTAACCGAGGTAAGTCAGTAGTTCCTTGGCTAAAAACTACATCTTTATTATGCTTTAACTGGCTAACATAAGTAATAAAATCAGCGCCCACACCTAAATCATCAAGAAATAAATCACCAATATAGTTCGCAGCCTGCCCTGTTAACAACCCCTGTTTTAAAACGATAAAGCTTACAGTGACATCCGCATTTACTGCACTTGATTCAACATAACCAGTACTAGCCGATAATCCTGAAGGAATATCAATACTCAATTTTTTAGCCTTATGTTGATTAATTGCCTCAATTAGTTTTTTAACTTCAATGCTCAGTTGGCCCTTAAACCCAATACCAAAAATGCCATCAACAATAAGCTCCCCGGAAAAATTGGCAATGGCTTGTTCAAGATCATGTCCTAATAATGCCTTTTGCTTGATAATCTCAACGCCTGAAGCCTGTAATTTTTGGTATGCAAAATTTGCGTTACTTTGAGCTAATTCGTCATTAAGTGATATGACCAAAACATTAAACCCGGCAAGGTGGGCAAGACGAGCGATAACAAAGCCATCGCCACCATTGTTGCCTTTACCACATATCACTAACATTGACTTAAGCTTGGGCCAAGATTTTACTATTTGTTTAAAAGCAGCCGTGCCAGCTCGTTCCATTAATTCAGGCATAGCAATGTTAAGCTTTTTAGCAACCAAAGCTTCATTTTGAAGAACTTGTGTAGCCGAGTAGACCGGCTGTGATAAACTGAATGGGTATTTACTTGAAGTCATTGGCTTTCCGTCTGCTTTTAACCTAACTCATTATAGAATAATTATTAAACAATTTTTAAGACCATATATGACTGACAGCATCAACAGCCCTACTATTAACTATCAAGCTTTAGCCGAAAAAATCAAGTCTTGGGGACAAGAACTTGGTTTTGAGCAAGTGGGGATTTGTGATGTTGATTTATCTAATCATGAACCAGCCTTAGTTCAATGGTTAGAAAATAACTATCATGGCAATATGGATTATATGGCAAAACACGGTTTAATGCGTGCTAGGCCTGCAGAGTTAGAGCCAGGAACAATTCGAGTGGTTAGTGTTCGAATGAATTACTTACCCACTGATGCTAAGTTTGCCAAAACACTAAAAAATAAAGATCATGCTTATGTCAGTCGATACGCATTAGGTCGTGATTACCATAAAATGATGCGAAAAAAACTGCAGCAACTCGGCTTTAAAATAAAAGAACATTGTGCCGAATTAAAATTTCGTCCCTTTGTTGACTCTGCCCCTGTTCTTGAACGACCACTCGCTGAAAAAGCAGGCTTAGGCTGGGTAGGCAAACACAGCTTATTGATCAATAAAGAAGGAGGCTCTTGGTTTTTTCTTGGTGAATTGTTTGTAGATATTCCCCTGCCCTGTGATGAAAAACCACCAAACGAGTGTGGTAGTTGTATTGCTTGTATAAAAATTTGCCCAACTAACGCCATTATTGAACCTTATGTCGTTGATGCCAGACGTTGCATTTCTTACCTTACTATTGAACTAAAAGAAGCCATCCCTGTAGAGTTTAGACCCCTGATGGGTAATCGGATCTATGGTTGTGACGATTGCCAATTAATATGCCCTTGGAACAAGTACGCTAAGCTTTCTGTTGAAGATGACTTTCAAGCAAGGCAAAATTTAGATAACGCATCTCTACTTGAGTTGTTTGCTTGGCAAGAGCAGGAGTTTTTACATAAAACAGCCGGCTCACCGATAAGGCGTATTGGCTTCCAATCCTGGCAACGCAATATTTCAGTTGCTTTGGGTAATACCGATTATAACGAGCTAGTGATTGAAGTACTAACAAATCAACTTGAAACTGCAACTCCTATGGTTGCAGAACATATCAACTGGGCACTTGAACAACAGATACTTAAAAAAGAGAAACACAAAGAGACAATAATTATTAACCAACGCCTAACTGCCAGACTAATTCGTTCAGTGGAAAAAGGCTTACCAAGGGATGCATAAGGTAAAAAATTATTGTGTGGTAAATTAACTGCCCAGAAACTGCTTTTATTTGTCAACCCCTCCTCATGAGAATAAACTCCATCATTTTTAAAGTTTTACAATACCAACGGTATAATTGTCAGTATTCTTTACAACACTAAATTTACATTTTTGCAACAAAACGTAAGCACTTGAATAACCTATGCTTTATATTTTCGGTATGTTTATTGCTTTTCTATGTTTTCAAAAAATATAATAAGGAAGCTTAATGAAAGGTTTATTAAAATCTACGCTTTGCGGCAGTATAATGCTTTTAACTTCAGCAGCTGCACAGGCTGGGTTGTTTGAAATATCCATTGATAGTGTTGGCGGTTTAACAACGTCACAAGAAGCTATTTTTGATAATGCTACAGCATTTTGGGAAAGTCATTTAATCGGGGTTCAAGAAAATTTTGATCTAAATTTGGTTATTGAAGCTTCAGGTCCAGCTATCGATGGCCCAGGACAAATTTTGGGCCAAGCAGGACCAACCTATGTTGGTAGTGCTGAAGGGATCTTTCTATACGCTACAGAAGGTATCATGCAATTTGACTCCGCAGATTTAGCTATGCTTGAAGACGCTGGTGCACTGTTTGATGTTATCCTCCATGAAATGGCTCATGTGATAGGCTTCGGTACTTTATGGAATCCTGAAATTTATGGAATCCTAGGTTTCCAAAGTTTATACAATGAAGGCACTGGTCAATATACTGGAGAACACGCATTAAGCATGTTTCAAGAAGAGTTTGATTCAGAAGCAACTTTCGTTCCTGTTGAATTAGACGGTGGACCAGGTACGGCAAACGGTCACTGGGATGAATCATGGCTTGGCGGGCCATGGGATACTGAATTAATGACCGGCTATTTAGATTTTCCGACAACGTTAAGCAATACAACGTTAGCCTCTTTCGCTGATTTAGGTTATATAGTACAACTAGATGATGGTCGTATTATTGGTGGTCCAACACCTGTACCAACACCAGCAACACTATTTCTATTTATCTCTGCACTTTTGATATTAGCAAGAAAAAACAGTTTAAATAGCTTTAAACTTTAGGAATAATCGTTTTAATTTCGATATTTTTATCTAAAGGTGGGATCCAAATATCCCACCTTTTTTTGTGCCATAGTTTTGTAAAGTATAATGTTTTCTGTTTTGATTTACTGACAATTACAGATGACAAATCATTAATGGTTAAAGTTAAAGAAGTATTTTTATCTTGCAGTGCTTTATTGGCCCTTTTTAAAGCATTTTCAACATTTTTTCTTCCCCCCGCTAAGCCCCAAGCTACTAGCCAATCAAGTTTATTAACGATGTTGTCACACGTATTAAGTTGAGCGTTTGTTAACTGTTTAAACTTATTCCTCAGCACTGTTATGCACTCTTGAGGATGAATCAAATTATTAAGATATATTCGAATATTAATTGGATTGATAATAGGTATCGCCAATGAATCAAACTCTTGATTGTTTATTCGCTTTTCTTTAACGGGTGTACTAATTGACTGTTGATCCCCTTGAATATTTGAAGAAACAAAGTTCCTGATCTCTAAATAAACTGGTGCAGACAATTGATGTATTGGCTTGCCATTAATAATAAGTTTTCGGTCATCACAAAGTAATAAATAAGGTAATTTATCTGCTTGAGAACGATTTATCCCCCCATATTTACTCATACTAAGTACTGTAGAGGCATTATTACAATAAGACATTGATAACTCATTTTTAATCGTCAATGACTGTGCATCGAGTGAGGTAAGACTACCCATCATCAATAAGATAAATTTAAGAAAATTCATACTATAAATCTGGTGTTTAGGAAAGTATTAGTTGGATTCTATGTGATCACAGATAGATTAACAATTGAAAATACGAACTACTATTAATGTATAAATAAAGCTCGAATGGACTCAAAACCTGCAGAAATCCTTCAATAATAATGACAATTGATGCATATATTATTAACAGAGACATTGATAAATCAAAAATGAGGTTAATTAACTGAGTTGCGTCTTTTATCACAACGTTGTTGAATGATTACTTTCTCAGCTACCGTTCGTCCCTGCCAACCAATAATTTCATCAAGATGTCGAAAGCAGCCCATACAAATATCATGATTATCTAAGCAGCAATTTCGAACACAAGGTGATGATATAACACCTTCGTCTGGTATATTTATATCATCACTCATTATTTATTTCCTTTCACAGTTAATGCTAAAGAAATGATTGTGAAACTAAAAGCTATTGGCATATTTTTTTATTTTACTTAGCTCTTTTTTAGTAACAGTTAAAATATCACTTACCTTAATCGCATTGTTTTCATTGATGGCTTTTTCTAATTGCAAACACAGAGCAATTAGATCATCCGCGGCAAGAATCCTGGCATTTTGCATTAGCACTAAAAGTGCCTGTGAAGCTGTTGCCTGATCTTGTGCTTTAATTGCCGCAGCTAATTCAATTAAGCTTTCATCATTACTTTCAATGTACTCATCTAACATATATATTGCTAGCTCAGATGTGCCTTGATGTTTAGTATATAACGCCATATTAAACGCTTGGGTGTTATCGATTGCAGCAAGCTTTTTGTCTTTTACTACACTCGCCATTTTTTCTTTAACTAAATTAGATGACTCAATGCTTTTTGTATTTACAACAGATTCTTTAGTAGCTACATTTACTTGTATATTTTGCTTCCCTTTAGCTAAAGCCGTAGTTTCAAGTTCTGAGTCACTTTTTAGCCAAGGGCTTAATAAAGCGGTTAACTTAGCTAAATTAATATCTGTTGGTAAAGTGTCGACTTGCCACGTTTTACTCAATGCTAATTGCTTCCCTGATAAATGCTCTGTATTGATAGCTGAAAAACTAAAAACTCCTCTTTGAACGGATGCTCCAGTGGTCATAGTGATAAACGGCGTTTGACTAAACTCATTAAGTAAAACTAAGTATCGTCCTGTCTGCCAATGTTTTTTCATTGCTTGAGCTTGAGAAACAACTTGAACTTGTAAACCCAACCAATGTAAAACTCTCAATAATGGTTGATGTTGCTCTGGTGATTTCACCGCAAATAATACTTCAATTTGCGAGGGTGAGTATTGATAAGGTTGGCACTGCTGTGCATCTAAAAGTAAGTTGGTCTTGTTATTACTCTTTAAAATAAGGTCAATCTCTGTTAAAAATTGTCCTTGAGATAAAGGATAACTACCAAAGGAATATAATCCTTGGTGATGTAACGGTACTTGGTAACTTCCTTGCATCACCATTAATTTTGGCTGAAACTCATGCGGCAGTGAATTTATGTGATCCGTGAGTTTATTAAAATCAAATTCGTAGCAATCACTCGCCAGTATCACCAGTTTTATGGGTCTTCGCTTAAGTAAATCTAGGGTCAGGTCATCAATAAAATAATCACTAGACATGGATGTTTGTAAAATTCCATCGGCATTTTTAATGTATTTGTCGAGGGTAAATTTCAGCCCTTGATTTTTAGAAATAATTAAGATGTTTGCTTTTTTTAGATTGACTGTATTTAACTTATTTTTTTGCTGTTTCACTACTGCTAAAGGCAACTCAAAAGACATTGAATAACCCTGTTCTGTCATTTGACAATTTAGGTTATTTCCATGCTGACATCTTAATAACGCTTGGAAGTAATTGCTTATATCACTTACGTCGCTAGATGAAGTTTCTTCAATATTGTTAGCCATTAATAATGATAAATTTCTTGGTAAGCTAGTTAATTTTTCAGCCAAATTTACTTCAGCTGAAATTTTTATAACCTGTTGACCTGCATTTTTATCTACCACTTGAACTATAAATTGTAAATGCGCATGAAATTGCTCTTGAAGTAGCATTCGACAGACAGCCAAAATTAAACGCTGAAAAAGCCGTGCATCTAACTGAACTTCTGCCATTAGCTCTAAGTCACAGTGAAGCAAAATTTGATTTTTAGAATGCTGTGATTCATTAGCGGCATTAAGGATTGCGGCATGAATTTCGTCCACGATAAAAACATCAGTTAAACTCAATGCTTTAGCGCTAATTTGTAGATGTGAAACTAACTGGTTCTGTCTGAGCCAATCTAATATACAGGTTAGCTGTCGATATGCTTCAGTAGATGAGGATGCTAAGTGAGAAGAGTCGTCTTGGCTCTGTAACATCACTTGAATGAGCATTTCATTTAACGTTTTATTTCTATTGTTCTCTGCTTTTTGACTATCTTTATTTTGTTGGATTAATTCAATTTCAAGATCGTGCAGTTTTCGCTCAAGTTTGCCACTATGCTTAGCATCTTCCAAAGTGCCATACCATTGGTGATTGGCATAATATAGCGTGATAACAACGCTACGGTCATTATATGTTTTTATTGTTAATTGTTGTGGGCAGTTATCCTTTTTAACTAGTCGAGCTTTGGCTATTAACTCGATAACCCCTTGTCGGGTGAAGAATGCTCGCCAACTATATTTTTGCTTTGCATCACTAACCGACAAAACTTGTTGTTGGGCATTTGTTAAGGAAACATTAGGCAATTGCCAATAAGCCACCTGACTCATTTGTGATATAGCGTCAATTTGCTGTTGATAATTTGTTAATCCCTCCCCTTCATTTATTTGACTATAACTTTCTTTATCACTATCAACCATTAGGGAGGCTAAATTTTGTTCTTCAACTGAGTTATTTTGATGAGATTTGAATACTTGGCTAAGTCTAATTATCAAATAAATAAATAAGAAAATAAAAGCACAAACAAACAGCCAAAATATTATCAACTGTTCTTTTAACGAAAGCTTTTTACTAATCGAAGATAAGAAATCATTATCGCCTGTTTTCTTAATACTTGCATAAACATGTTCATCAAGTGCTTCGCTCTGAGAAATACCGACTAATAAGCGGTGTTGATTAATCAATGTTTTGCGATAGCTATTCGACAATCGCAAATGGCCACGCCATTTAGCAATAACACGCTGCTCGGTTAATAGTAAGAGCTTTAAGGACTCAACTTGTTTATTTATTTCAAAAAGAGGAGATGCACTATGTGCTTCGCTCATAAGGAACTTATAAAGAGCAAATATTTTAGTTACCTGTTGACTAGCTTTCTCGAATTCATCTGATGACATTTTAACGTTTAACTTTGAAAGATGAATAACTAAGCTTCCAAACTCTTGCTTTAACAACTTTAAATTTTCTAATTCAGCTGAAACTTTAACATGTGATTTTGCTCGGTTTATGGTCACTGAATCATTCGCGCCACCTTGCACAACCAATTGATAGATTTGTTGTTGTTGTCGGCTTTTTTTTGTGATGCTTTTTTCTAATGTCACTAAGATTAAACGAGTATGTTCACGAGTTTGTTCAAGCAATTGAATATTTTGTTCGCTATTACTGGCGATCCTACTAATAACATCCTGGCTTTTTTTGTTTTCCACTAACCATGAATCAAATTGAGGTGAGTTTTCAGTGAGTATATTGTTTAATGATTGCCACTGTTGCATCAACTTTTGATGATCACTTTGGAAGTTAGTCGCTTGTTCATCTGTTATTATCTTTTCAAGTAGCTTACTTGTTTGAATTAAAACTTGTTGATATTTAATTTGTTGTTTTAACTGAGTTAACTGCCCTCCATTTTTATTGATATTTTGGTATTCATTCAAACTAAAAGCAGTAAAAACAAATAAAATAAATAGAACAAAAATTAACGATAATAACGCAAGGTATTTGTTAATTTGACGAAAAACGGATGGTAAAGAAGAATGGCTCATTAGTGGCTACTTACATATAACTTTAGTAACTTAAACAAGTCACTAAAGCTGTTATTCCCTATATTGATGACAATAGTTAGATAATCATCACACTATGCTAGACAACTAGTTTAGGGAATTGCCAATAAGAAGCAATACTTTTCACGCTAAAGTAACGATTAGGCCGTGTTGAGCTTTCTGATTTATCAGTTATGACAACTTTTTATCAACATGCCACCTTTGTTAAAAGTATACATTTTCTCAATTGTTGTTAAGTGAACGCTGAAACAGTCTTTACCGCTCTTTTCATTCTACGCCAGTAACTTATGAACATAGATTTTTAAAGCAAGTGTTAATAACTATTTTTAACAATACCACTCAAATTTGTATCTTTTTTCTTTTTTTAGATTGAATAATAAACTTATCACCCCAGTTATAAATAGCTAACCCTGACATAACAAAAGCGGCGCCAATAACTAAGTTCAGCGATATTATTTCATTATTTAATAAACTCCCCAAACTCATTGCTAATACGGGTGTCATCATTGTTATTAGTGCAACTGTACTGGCATTTAACTTTTGTAATATATAAAAATATGCAACAAACCCTAATAAAGAGCCAAAAATCCCTAAGTACAAAATTGCCCATAACGATCTTGCCTGCCATTGTTCAAAGGGTAATGTGCCATCAAATATGAACCAAGTTAAAGTAAACATCGGCAGTGAAACAGCAAGTGAGCCAACCGTGGTAGCCACAGGATTAATACTTATCTTGACACTTTTGACTAAAACACCACTTAGACTGAAAAATATTACTGCCATTAATATATACACCAAACCTAATTGGCTATTGCTATCAAGTGATAGACTCCCCCAGCAAACAATGGTTAAACCTATTAGAGAAATTGTCATAGATAATTTTTTCATTATCGTCAATTTAGATTCAGATAAAAACTTTTGTGAAAATATTCCTGAAAAAATTGGCGCTAAGCCGAAAATTAGCGACATCATACCTGAGGATATTGTTGCCGCAGCCATATAAGAAAAGAGCATTCCACCATAAATTCCAAGTGCTGAAAATATATATAAACGTAGCGCCGCTTTATGCCAAGGTAAATGAATATTTCTCAAGCGCAATATTGCTACGCCAAGCACAACAGCAATGATCATGCGAAATAAGACTGCCAATGTCGGGTTAACTGATTCACTACTCCACACTATTCCTAGGGGAGTAGTGGACCAAATTAAAATAACGGCTAAATAAGCAGCTGACACTGACATATTCATTCTCCATATTAGTAATAACGAAAATAGAAGCCTTGGAACACTGCGGATTTTTAAGAAAAGAAAAACAAAAAAGCCGCAGATTTGTTTGCGGCTTGAAATAATTAATAAAACTGATTTACTTTACATTAAATTTCACACCACAAACGCCACTGCCATCGATTATTGACTGTGACTAGGCAATTCGAGCAGAGTATTGTTAGTTGTAAGGTTGAAAAATTTAATAACATTAAGTAGTTTCAATTCATTAATTGTTGAATTGCAATAGTGCCCTTTGTAATTAATTGAGTCAATAATAAAAATTATTATTCTGGCAAATTAACTTTAACAGGCATTTAAATATCATAATGACTTTAAACCTTGTAAGTATTACCGGCTCAACAAATGAAAAAAATTAAAAAACAAGGATATATTTAGCTTTTTTGTATTGCTGTCAGTAAAGGGGTGTAAAATAATGTGTCACCTACCTAATTAAATACCACTACAAATTCCCACAATAATCAATAACATGAAAGTGGTAATTACACATTTAATAGTTTACCTCCCGGTTTCATGACATTTATTATTACATTTGCCGTAAGCTTTCTTACAACCATTTCAGAAAAACTTGCCACTATATTGGTAACAGCAAACAAGTTGTTATTCATTTATATTTAGGGGAATCACCATGAACATGAAAAAACTATCTATCGCCGTTTTAATGACAACTGGCTTAATCGCTTCTACTCAAGCTGCAGATGTAGTTGCTGCTAATAACGCTAACTTTACTCAATTGTGTGTTACTGCCGCTGCAGGTAATCGTGCTGCTATGCATAATGAAATTTTAGCGTCGGGTTACTCACGTAGCTTTGTTGCTAAGAATGTTCAATGTAATGGTCAGAATATTGTTAGCTTTATCGAACATAATGGTAAAAATGCTCACTCAATGATCAATACACTTAACCGTTCAAATACAGAAGTGACTATTACAGATCTTGCAGAGAATCGTGTAGAGGAAACAGTAAATGCTGGATAACAGTATTTGGTTGAAGTCAATTTCAGCGAGTGAGTACACTCGCTGAGACTTTCTCTTTGCTACCCACCTTTTAAAATTTTGACGAGGTTATTCAAATTTGCACACCATTTAAGTCAGTTATGGTAAAGTTTTTAATATCTATAAAACCCCCATATACAATACCTAAAGTATAAATATCAGCATCAGCATCACAATAATTCAACTCTATTCTGGTATTTGTTCATAGAACCCAATCCTGCTACTAATCAACTTAAAAATTCGTAAATGCTATATGTATGAGATTCTAATTTACTGAAACCTACTCTAACAGCTAATAAAGTGACACAGGGAAGTTAAAGAATCGTACCTGGAAACTTAAACAAGCTCTAGACTAGATTAACTTGATCAAAACTGGTTGTTTTCACCTCATTATGAACAGAAATTGATTTTGACTTTTTAATGTCAATACTCAGGAACTGATCAAGATTATGAGTAAAGTGTTAACTTCTTTTAAAATTTCAGTTTATGGATTTAAATTCTCGTTATATAAAATTGAAACTTAAATAAAACAATGAATTTTTTCATTGCTGTGAGTAAGTGGATGTAAAAAAGTATGTCCCCTCTATCTGTAATCTATATAAATATTTATCAAGCTAATCAGCTAGGTACCAAATCAAGGTAGTAAAGATCAACGCTTTATGTAACCAGTTGATGACATTTGTTATTACATTTGCCTTAAGCTTTATTACAACTTTTTCTGAAAAACTTGCCACTATATTAGTAACAGCAAACAAGTTGTTATTCATTTATTTTTAGGAGAATACCCATGAACATGAAAAAATTATCTATCGCCGCTTTAATGACAACTGGTTTAATCGCTTCTACTCAAGCTGCAGATGTAGTTGCTGCAAATAATACTAACTTTACTCAATTGTGTGTTACTGCTGCTGCGGGTAATCGTGCTGCTATGCATAATGAAATTTTAGCGTCGGGATACTCACGTAGCTTTGTTGCTAAAAATGTTCAATGTAATGGTCAAAATATTGTTAGCTTTATCGAACATAATGGTAAAAATGCTCACTCAATGATCAATACACTTGACCGTTCAAATACAGAAGTGACTATTACCGATCTTGCAGAGAATCGTGTAGAGGAAACAGTAAATGCTGGATAACAGTATTTGGTTGAAGTTAATTACAGCGAGTGAGTACACTCGCTGAGACTTCCTCTTAACTGCCTATGAGTTAAAGTTCCATCTATAATTTTCAACTTTGTTCGTCAATCCTATTATCATCTATAAATCCCCTAATACTTAAAACAATTCAAAGTAAATCAAACTAAAGTAACCTATATCCAAATATAAACGTCATAGCCAATCAAAACCTTTTACCTGATAAATAAATCACATACTAGTTCTACACCTGTTACTAAAACAAACTAGCAGAACAATTATTTAGAGCGGCTAACTTTATAAAATTTGTCTTGCAAGTAATATCAACTCAAAAGTCTATAAGTCTTTCTGTAGGCATTTTCTTTACCATCAAAAGTTGCCAACGGCTTTGAAATAATAACCAAAACACTTAGCTCTTTGACAAATGACATTAGTGAAGTTCGTTTTATAAGAAAATAAAACTAAATGGTTCAATAAAACAAGAATTTATTATGCTGTTTTTCATTGCTGCGAGTAAGTAGCTGTAAAAAAGTATGTCAACCTTTCTTGACGGTCGTAAAGGGTAATTGCCAGACAAATCAAAAACATAAAAAAAATAAAGAGTGAAAACAATATTTAATGTAACCAGTTTGTGACATTTGTTATTACATTTGCCGCAAGCTTTATTACAACCATTTCAGAAAAATTTGCCACTATATTGGTAACAACAAACAAGTTGTTATTCATTTATTTTTAGGAGAATACCAATGAACATGAAAAAATTATCTATCGCCGTTTTAATGACAACAAGTTTCATCGCTTCTACTCAAGCAGCAGATGTTGTTGCTGCAAATAATTCTGAGTTTACTCAATTATGCGTTACTGCCGCTGCGGGTAATCGTGCTGCTATGCATAATGAAATTTTAGCATCCGGTTACTCTCGTAGCTTTGTCACCAAAAACGTCCAATGTAACGGTGAAAACATTGTTAGCTTCATCGAACATAATGGTAAAAATTCAGATGCAATGATCCTTTCACTTAACCATAACGATAGTGAAGTAACGATTACAGATCTTGCAAAAAATCGTGTAGAGGGAAAATAAATGCTCGATAGCAGTATTTTGTTGGAGTCGCAATCAGCGAGTGGACACACCCGCTGAGACTTTCTCCTAGTAATCTACTTTATTTAAACTTTAACGGAGATTTATAGTGCAGCTCAAACGTTGTCGTTAGCATAGATAAACGAAGAAAATCAATGATAAAACGTTCCTTGACGATATACCCATACCTAATAGTATAAAAATCACCACTATGAAAAAATCAGTCCCAGCACTCAATTTTAATTTAGTTACACAGTCTTATACAAATCAAGCCCATAATTAATCGACACTCCAAGACTAGATATTTCAGATAATGCCTTTTATCTTACCGACTAAGGTCTGATTAGCTAAAGTTACAGCTGAGAGTTTATTTCTTATAACCCAGCGTTTATCACTTGTTACTTACCGTTTATCGGTAAATATACATTGTTATTCATATTATAAATGTGCTATCTTTTGTTAATGATAAATAATTTAAAGTCACTATGAATAAAATTAGCAAAATTAGTAGGCTTATTCGTTTATTAATTGTTTTCATCGCTGTAATACATATCGCTGGCTTCTTTATCAGTTTGTATACAGGTCAAACAGCAACGAATCATGAATTTTCACAAATCGCTAATGAAGATAATCTAAACTATAACAACAATAAAAAGAGTGCTACCACTTTTACTGCTAGATCAGAAATCACAGGATCTTGGCAGGAATTTGCAGAAGCTCTAGAAAATGAAAACTTCAACAGTATTGCCATATTGGCAAGCGTGGATATCCTCTTTTATGGTTTGATTTATTTTTTTATTTTTCGATTATTTGGATTATTTCAACAAGAAGAAATTTTTACTCAGCGAAATATCAACTGTATTAAATGTATCGGTGGCAGCTTATTAATTTGGGTTATTGTTAGCCTAGTTTATCCGGTGTTGATCACTTTAATCTTGAGATTTTCAGGCGCATCAGACTCTTTAGCACTATATTTATCTATCGGTTCAACAGAGTTTGTCCACTTACTCTCAGGCCTAATTATTTATGCATTTGCTTGGGTAATGAACGAAGCACTGACAACAAAGCAAGAACAGGATTTAACCATTTAATGGCTATCATAATTGAGCTCGACGTTATGTTGGCAAAAAGAAAGATGAAACTCAATGATTTAGCTGAAGCTGTTGGAATCACTGCACAAAACTTATCTGTGCTAAAAAATGGACACGCTAAAGCAATACGTTTTTCGACTTTAGAAGCGATATGCAGACACTTACAATGTACACCTGGCGACATTCTCATTTATCAAAGTGATGATGTGTCCCTATAAAGCAAGGAAACTAAAATGAAAAATAACATGAAAAGTAATACACCAAAAGTAGCTATCATTACATTTGCCCTTATATCACTCTTCTCTATCAACAACACTTATGCTGAACAATCAAACATATACCCAATTATTTCTTTAGGGCTTGGCAGCACAGTAATTACTCCTCAAGCAGCGGGAATTGAGTTCAACACTAACTATCGTCCATCAATTAGTATGGGTTTAGCAAATGATTGGCAACTTGATGAAAACTGGTTATTAACAACATCAGTGGCATTGAGCTATTCCTCATCAAACTTTCAACAGTTTTCAGGTAACAATACTGACAACATTTTTAATGGCGAGATAAACAATCAAGGTCAATTAAAAGAGCTAGGTCTGTGGGCAACAACCAAAGTTAAGAGAGAAAACTTATTCTCTGGTGCGTTCAATGGTATGTCACCTTTTGTTTCAGTAAGTATTGCTGCCATAGATGCCAACTATCGAGCAGGCACTCTACAGTCAGACAAGGTTATTCCAGGTTTTAAAATAACGACAGGCTTGGAGTTTGAATTAACTTCTCATTCAACATTTTCAATAGGTGTGGGATATTCTGATTTTGATGAATTGTCAGTATTGCCAAGTGAACAAACAGTTAACAACTTTTAAGTTTACCTCATTTTAGAAATAAGCTTGAAGTAAATATTAGTACAATGAGCTAGCTAAGTTATACCAAACGGATTAAAATCATGATCTAAAACAGTTTGTCGGTTGATTTTTAGTATACAATATTTACTGTTAGTACTTGTTTATTGTCATAATATTTTAGATTACAAGGAAGACTTAATGATAAAAAAATTAATTATAACAATTATAATTGCGGTGATAAGCATATTAGTTTGGCAACTAAATAAACCTTCAATTCTAGCAGTTGAAACAATGAGGGTTACTACTGGCTTAACTGAAGCAACCGTTGTCAACACACGAGCAGGAACCATTACTGCTTGCCAGCGCTCAAAACTTGCCTTAGCTGTGGGTGGGCAAATAGCCGCGATAAATGTTAAAGAAGGCCAGCAAGTAAGACGTGGTGATGTGCTGCTCAATCTATGGAATGAAGATCTTAGCGCCAATATAAGCGCAGCAAAAGCGAGTATTATCGCAGCTGATTATGAGCAAAAAAGTTTTTGTATTATAGCGCAATCAGATCAACGCGAAGCGGTGCGACTCAATAACTTAGTTGCTAAAAAACTGTCTTCTCAAGGGCAGCTTGACCTTGCTCAATCAAAAGCAAGCGCTAGTAAAGCCGCTTGTACTGCCGCCAATGCTCGTTGGCAACAAAGCAAGGCTTTACTTGAACAAGCACAAGCCGTTATCCAAAAAACTTACTTAACCGCACCATTTGATGGAACTATTGCAGAAATCAATGCAGAATTAGGTGAATTTGTTACCCCTTCTCCTCCTGGTATTCCTACTTTACCGCCTATAGATTTATTGGATATTAGTTGTCTAACTATCTCAGCCCCTATTGATGAAGTGGATGCTTATCAATTAAAAACAGGGATGACAGCTTGTGTCACTCTAGATGCATTTGATAAACCCAGATGCTCTGGAACAGTCACTAGAATAGCGCCTTATGTTTTGGAAAAAGAAAAACAGGCCCGTACCGTAGAAATTGAAGTAAAACTAAGTGACAAAGAAGATTTAGCCGATTTATTACCGGGTTACAGTGCAGATATTGAGGTGTTATTAGCTAAAAAAACTCAGGCATTAA
>ENA-ORXI01001367-ORXI01001367.1-sediment-metagenome-genome-assembly--contig:-NODE-1367-length-18969-cov-20.267468_pt1 | contig 18969 bp, 20 predicted proteins | sample MGYA00237861_ERZ511468 | MGnify/ENA primary metagenome ERZ511468 (study PRJEB26299, sample SAMN06266213) | sediment metagenome | isolation source: Hudson Canyon methane seep mesocosm | place...
GCTCGTGATGATAATCAAGTGATTATTTACGACACCGATAGCATCAAAGAAATTAAACGCCTTCCTGCAAAAAAACCCAGTGGCATATTTTTCAGCTCACGAGCACATAAAATGGGTCTGTAAGTTTAAATTAAAGCAAATTACTATATAATTATTTTTAAATGTTAATGATAAAATAATTACAACATGGTAGCTTCAACTAAACACAAAGAAAAACAACCGGTTAGTGACGCGATAAAAAAAGGCAATTATTTATTAGTCATTTTTATCGGTCTGCTTATTTTATTTTCATCTTTTTTATTACATCAAAAATATATTACTAAACGAGCGGTTGAAGATTATTCAACTATCATCTACGTGGTAATGGATGTGCGTTTAGAATTGTTTAATTCCCATCTTTGGCTAGAAGAATTTTTAGCGGGTGATGTTACACAAGATATTAACCATATCTGGATAAGTAATAATAAAGCAACTAATAGTATTCATAACATTATTACTAACAAACTACCCGCTACCAAGGTTATCGACGACAGCTTAAAACAAGATTTTACGCTATTATATGAAACCATAAATACCTTACATACTTTATCGCAAAGTAGAGTTAAAAATTTCGAGAATTCACTGGCGGGCAGCTCTTCAGATCAAGAATTTGATAAAATATTCCATCACATCATTAATCAAACTACCAATATTGAAAATAAACTACAATTAAAAGTCAAAAAACATCTTACTGATGCTGAAAATGTCTTAAATATTTTATTATTATTTATTGCTATTACCTCTACTTTAGTTATTATTATGATTTATCGTTATAGTCGTTCAATCGATAAATCACAATTAAAAAACAATAAACATTCTGAATTGTGTCGCTTAAGATATTATATTGCTCATACGTTACAACAAAATAACACTACAGATGATAAATTAAATAATGTATTGCATTATTTATATGATTTTAAATATATAGCGAGTAGCAAAGCATCAGGCATTTTTTTATTTGAAAATAATAAGCCTAAAAAATGGCTACAATACGATAATCATTCTAATAATACAGCCATTATCAAAAATAAAGCCTTATGTTTTGATTTTTTAAATAAACAATTATTAGAACTCACTGAAAACCTCTTTATAGAAAAAAACGCCATCGATACCGTCGCTGCTCAATTACAGCCTTGCTATATTATCCCGATTAAGAGCGAAGAAAATAATTTAGGGTTGTTATTTTTTTATATGGAATCTGATTTATTAAATGAGCCTGAATTTTTAGGTACCCTACTGGGTATATGCGAAATGCTTGCCTTAGCGATTAAAAATGAGCTTTTTCAACAAGCCTTAATTAAAGAAAAATTACTAGCCCAACAAGCTAACCAAGCTAAATCTAAATTTTTATCCTCAATGAGTCATGAATTTAGAACACCGCTTAATTCAATTTTAGGATTTTCTCAATTATTAAAATATGGAGAAGATTTATCTGAAGACCAATTAGAAGACATCAATCATATTTTATCCAGTGGTAAACATTTATTAAATATTATTAATGAAGTATTAAATTTATCTCAGATAGAATCAGGTGAATATTCATTATCAATAAAATCAATTAACTTAACAACATTAATTAATGAATCTATCTCATTACTAATACCGCTAGCAAAAAAACAAGCTATTCATATTAACATTAATAATTCATCAAATAATGATATTTTCATAAAGGCAGATAAAACCAAATTCAAACAAGTAATTATTAATATTCTCACTAATGCAATAAAATATAATAAAAAATCCGGCACTATCAATATAAGTATTAATGTAACCGATAACAAAACAGTCAAGGTCAGTATTCAAGATACCGGCATTGGCATATCAGACGAAAACCAAGAGAAAGTGTTTAGCTCTTTTAACCGCTTGGGACATGAAAATTCAACAATAGAAGGCACAGGCATCGGCTTGGTACTCACTAAAAACTTAGTCGAAATGATGGACGGTTCAATAGGCTTTAGCAGCAGACTCAATACAGGCTCGACTTTTTGGGTTGAAATGCCATCTGCATCAATAATTCAAAATAATTGAGCCAAAAACACCCGCTGTTAATTATTAATTATCTTAATTCAGTGTTTTTAGAGTGTATTACTGTTGAAATATGACTAAATTTATTTTTTAATATTTTTCCATGTCGGATAACTCAATATTTAAAGCCTTTGTTGAAATCAATAATTCCCACATACACACTAACAAAGACAATATAATCATACTCATACTGATTAAAAATAGATAAATAGCAATATGATTTAATGCTATAAAAATGAGTCCTATCGTAATCACACTACCAATAATGCCGATAACAGCCAATAGTTGCATAAAAATAATTAAACGGACTCTTATTCTTAATGATTCAACTTGCTTACGTGCAACCGTACTTTGCGTTTCATTAAAAACAATATGTAATTCACGAATACGTTGAGCAATCGCTAAATAACGATTTGCATATGCTAAAAATAAAACCGAAATGGCAGGAAATAATAATGCTGGTGTTGTAATTGTAATATCCATCTAATTTTTATTCCCATTCAGCGTTAATATCAACCATCAAAATAGTTTTATTATCAATATATAATGATAATGTTCGACATAATAAACTATTCCCAAAATCTCGATACCTTTCTGATAAAATCACCTCATTATTCTCACCAAAACTATCCAATGCAAGAATTTTATAAAAATAAGGACGAGATGACCAGTTATAATCAATTTTGCTGTTATCAGTCACCCATTCAGAATCTTTAAAATTATAATCAGGTGATATTTGCTTGCCGCCATTATCACATAAATAAAAACGTAACAGACCTAATGTTTTATAGTTATGAATAGGAATATAAGCTAAGCTAAAAACGGAGTTAATTAACATTTCTTTTAATTCAAAACAAAAACCTTTTATTTTATTAACCTGATGAATTTTATTCCGTTCTTTATCAATATTATTACCTAATAATGATGCTCTTAACTTATTTATTTGTGATAAATAATCATCAGAAACTTGAAAATCAGCTTGTGCTTCAGAAAATAAAAAACCTTGTATAAATTGTGCTTCAATATTCAAGGCAAAGAAAAATTCTTGCTCTGTTTCAACGCCTTCACAGATTATTTTACAGCCATGCCGTTTACCAAATCGAGTCAGCAACTGAACAATTTCACGAGAAACACCCTCTTGCTTTGCTGCTTGCTTAAATAAAGTCATATCAATTTTAATAATATCTGGATTAATCGCGACAATACGTTCTAACTGTGAATTACCTGCACCAAAATCATCAATAGCCACTTTTAAACCCGCTTCACGATATTTCTTTACTACTTTAATTAATTTTTCTAATTCTGCATCATGCTCGGTTATTTCAATGATAATACGATTTTTATCAATATTAAGGCGTTCCAACATATCCAGTGTAGGCAAGCTATTCAAGTCTTCAATATGCTCCAGCCATGCAGCTGAAATATTAAGTGTTAAATAACAATTTTCATCTTCTATTTTTGAAAATGCTTGCAATGCCATCCAGCGAATATTTCTATCTAATTTAATTAACTCTTCACTTGATATTTTTTTAGATGAAAATAGTTCACCAGCAGATGTAATCGTGTCATTACATTCTTGCCTTGCGAGTGCTTCATAACCAGCAATATTACCCGTTATTACATTAATAATGGGCTGAAAATAAGGAAAGAGAGTCATAATTTATACATCCAACGTTTAAAAAATATTCAAGTCTAGGGTTATTCATGCACCATTCCAGTGCATTTCAGTGTATTTCGTTTAATAAGTGCTTATTTATTATTCATTAACATAACTTCCGCCTTACTTCCAAAATAAACATAAACCCCTAATGCAAGCAGTAAAATTGCAGCCGAAATCATCACACCAACTGCATCTAAAATATGATCTCCGCCATGCAGTGCAGATTTAAAAATCATCAAAAGTGCTTCAATTGAAACCGCAATAATAATGGCGGCAATAAAACGTGTAATCGTACGGCGTGTAGAACTATGACGCAAAATATCCTTATAAAGTAACACTTCTTCTTCCAAAGTCGTTCTTGCCAAATCAAAAATAGCTAACGCCAAGGTTAAATAAATAACCACACCAAAAGGTAGCCTCACATTATTAGGTGTTTTAAATAAGGATTCGACCACTTTAAAGCACTCAGCCATAGACATATAAATAAGCACCAATGAAACCAACGCTAGCCCAGCAACGATCAACGAATAGATAACCTTAAAATATGGTTCAAAATGTGCTCTTTGAGCATCTCCCGTTAAAAATAACAATAAGGCGGTTAAATCAACATCTAAAACAATAAATCCTACAATCTCTCCGACTTCATTATAAATTTTTAAACTTGTAGATAAACAAAGTTCCCGCTTTATATTTGATAAATAAGGCTCTGTAATCGTTACATCTTCCGAATTAACCGCAGCAAGATAATAAGGCTTATGACTTCTATCGACACCCTCCCCTACCTTTGGCGTATTTTTAAAATGTACCCCTGGCACATTCATACTCACTTGCCGCCCATCACTATCAAGTAAGTACAGTAAACTAATAAAAGGATAATAACTCGTTAAGGACTTGAATACTAAACTTAAATCAGTCTCATTTTTTTCAAAGATATTATCAGCTGAAAAACATTTTAAAATTGAAGACAGCATACTATGAATAGCATCACTGTGTTGCTCATACTTTTCAATAACATTAATATGACTCATTTTTGACATTATTTTATACGCTATTTTTGGCTACACTTATAAGTTAGGACATGCTGTAAATTTAAATCAATAAAAATCTTCTATAAACCCAATCCACTTAGAGATGCGTAGTTTTTAAAAATGCGATATTGGGGCGTAGGCTTTAGCCTACTGTTTTAAAAGGTAGACTAAAGTCTACGCCCCATAAAAAATACGATTTTCAATATGGTTGGGGTTTAGCTACTGCTTTTATTAGCTCTCACTAATTAAAAGAATATTTATATTTTGATAGTGTCTCGGCTTAAGTTAGTAGCCCTATTTTTCAATGGAATATCAATAAAAAAGCAAAAAACATACCAACTTTAAAAAAATAGCGGTACCCATATTTTTTTATATGGGAAATTTACACTATTCATTGCTGCCATCTATCGCTCTTTAGCAAACGACCACAGAATGATGAACAATTACTTTGATACATCTGTTAGCCCGAAATCCCATTGAATTTACCATCATCCCTGAAATTATTAGTCACTTATAATTCATAAACTTAATTTATTGTACTAATTCTAGGCATAATATTTCCACTATAAGTTAAAGGTATATATTAGTAGCATGTAACTACTTATTTATACTAGACTTTTATTTTTATTATTTATATGGCATTAATTTTGCTTTTATTTTTGTAAAGAGCTTCAATGGCAAATCATTATATAACTCTATGTTAAAAATTTATTATAGTATTATCACAGTAACTTTTATTTTAGGTATCATCTTTGACTTAAGCATGCCTCTTGGAGTAGCTGCAGGCGTTATTTATATTATTCCTGTTTTATTGACCTTATGTATCACATCAAAAAAAAGTACCTATATTGTTGCTACTTTTGGAATATTACTCATAATTTTAGGATTTATTTACTCCCCTGCCGGCGGTGAATTATGGAAAGTTTTAGCAAATCGAGGATTAGCTATTCTTGCAATAATAAGTATTGCTTTTACTATTATTTATATCAAATACAAACAAAATCTATTAATAGAGCAAACAGAAATAGCCGTTAAATCTCAACAACAAGCGATAATTGCTGGTGAAGCCAAAGAAAGCTTTCTATCATCTATGAGTCATGAATTTAATACACCTTTAAATTCTGTGGTGGGTTTTTCAGACTTATTGCTTTTAGATGAGGAGCTTAATTCAGAACAGATAGAAAGCATCCAATATATTAATCGAGGAGGGCATGATATTAAGAATTTAGTAGAAACTAGCCTGAGTTTTTTAAGTTTACAAAAACACACACTAGCTACTGATTATACGAATATTATTTTTCCTGATTTAATCATTGATAGCTTATCTAACTATAAAAAGGAAGCTTTAAAGCATCAATTATCCATTACTAATGCTGTGTCTCAATTCCCAATAAAGCATATTTACTCCGATTTTTTTATTTTATCTACGGTATTAAAATCCTTTTTAAAAAATGCAATCCAGTACAACATACACCAAGGTTCTATACATATTAGCTGTTTAATTATAGATAGTAACCTTATAAAATTAAGTGTTTTTAATACAGGAGAACCTCTGCCTACAGAACAAGAAGATGAGCTGTTTAAACCTTTTTCTCGTTTAGGTAAAGAAAATTCAAGTATTTCTGGAATCGGTTTAAGTCTTGCTTACGCAAAATTAATTATTAAAGAAATAGGCGGAACCATAGGCTATAATCGCCAAACGCATGGTTCAGAATTTTGGATAACCTTTCCTTATAAAAAGCACAAATAATTTTATCTTGTTAAAGGCTAAATATCTTTGAAAATTCTTATTGTTTCAATATAGCCATTAGCCATTCAAGCATTCATCGCTAACCACACTTCATTCCATAAATTACGATACGCATCAATAGACCGCCCTCTTCCCATATAAGCACCTAATGGCTGGCGTTCCCAACCCATACGCTCGACATCACTGGCGTAAGGAATCACACTCTTCAAAGTATCCGGATAAATATCAGTAATATCACGCATAATCTCATTGTGCATTTTTTTGCGTCTATCCACCATTGAAAAAAACGGCAATAATGTTAAATGATTTAATTTATTATCTTTTAAATATTTTTTTAACTGCTCTAAAGTACGTAATGATAATGTGGTGGGAATCATCGGTGACAGTAACATATCTGAAGCTTCAAAAATCGCTTCTGATAATAATGAAATATTCGGCGGGCAATCTAAAATAATTAAATCATATTCTTTTTTTAACGGGGCTAATAATTTCTTCAAGCGTTGCGTAGGTTTTTTATGCCCATCTAAGGCTAAATCCAAATTACGAAATGAAAAATCCGCCGGTAATAAATCTAAGTTTTCATAATCTGTGGCTTTAATTAGCCCATCTAATGCCCTTGTTCCTGAAATAAAGGCCTTACTGCCGCCTTTTACTTTAGGCTTAATTCTAAAATAATAACTGGTTGCACCCTGTGGATCTAAATCCCACACCAAGACTTTAAAGTGATTTTTTTGAGACGCAATATGGGCTAAATTTACCGCTGTTGCGGTTTTTCCTACGCCACCTTTAATATTATAACTGGCAATAATAGTCATGATTTCACCTTCTGTGCAGGGGCAAATAATAATTGAAATTGGGCTTGATGTTCAATTTTTTGAAAAAGATTAAATCGATCCGCAAATTTCTCTCGTGCAAGACCACGCTGATGTTCCAAATGCGTGACTAATTTTTCCATTGCCAATAAGGTATTTTCTGTCGCCTGATTATCTTTCAGTTCCTTTTTAAACTGCTTTAAGCTTATTTCTTGAATTTCATAATCTTGAAAATCACCTAAAACCTTTTGTAATTGCTTTAGACTCTTAATTAATAACTTAATATCTGATGGCGTATACAAGGATGCAAAAAATTCCATCAAATAACGTAACTTTTTAGCCGTCTTGCGTAAATCATGCAACGCTTCAGCCGGTGAATCATGATTAATCGCAGCCCCTTCACTTAAAACACGCTTAAGCATTTTCCAAATACGCTTATCAGCTAATTCTTTAACCGTTAAGCCCCCCATATCTGTTTTAGTAGATTTTCTTACACTACTATTTAAATATTTTTCCCAATTTGCTAATGAATCCTGATAATAATCACTCGTCAAATGCTCAACCAAACTATCCTGAGCGATAATTTGTTTCTGTTTTAACAAGGTATAAAAAGGCTCTAAATCAGCCTGCATTTCCGCTGGCAATATTAATTTATAATCCTGATAAGATAATAAATACACATCTAAATCACGGGTGGTACTGGTAATTTGTCCCAACCACGCAAAAAACTCAGCATATTGAGCTAATTCATTATCAGGCAACACATTTTTCAACTGATTTAAACCTGCTCGTGTGCGGCGTACTGCAACGCGAAAATCATGTAAAAACTCGGTATCAATATCTTCAATCACCCCGGATTCATTTTTATTAATCACCTTTAATAAATAAAGATAAATATGCAAACAGGCTTCATTAGCAGGTGTGTCAGGGGTTAATTTTAATTGAAATTTTGAGCTATAACTTTGTGGTGCCTGATTCATACTCTTTAAAGCATCGTCTAAAGCGGTACTTTTTGCTGGTTTAAAATGCCATTGTGCTTGTAAGACACTCAACATTTTTTCAGCGGCTTTATCGTAACCTTTTAAAGGCAATACCCGCACATAATGATTTAAATCGTCATACGCATCAAGTTGTAAACGTAATACTATTTTTTGATCTTTATTGAGAATATTCAGCCGATAAACAGTCAATGGTAAATGACACAACGGTATTATTGCCCGCATAGCCAATGATGATACCAGTAATTTTTTAATCCGCCCTTCTGCACATTGCCCTACAAATCTGGGCATATCCTCAACCATTTCAGTGGCAATCATATGACCCAGCTTACGATCAATCAAACACATATTAGACTGCTTTTGTGAGTGATTAAATTCACAAATCATATTATGCGTATATAATAGCGAATCGAAACTATCATAGAATGTTTTACACATATATTCCTGAGCCACTATTTCCAAGGTCACTATTTTTGCTAATTTTTTTAAAAATTTCTTCGCTGTTAAATTATCGGGACATTTAAAATATAAACTACCTGCACTCATTACCCTTTAACCTCATCTGTTTTTAAAATAGAATATACCAAGCATCATACCAGTTTAGTTGTGTAGAATTATGACAAGCCATAACTTTTAAAAAACCCCAACGGTTCAACCCGAAAAAATATCTTAAGCCCCTTAAATATAAGCTATTATCTCTATGCTACTCACTGCCTTACAAAAAAACCTGCTCAATAACTATCAACAAGACTTTCCTTTATCACCCCGACCTTATTTAGAGATTGCGACGACATTAGGCATTACAGAAGATGAAGTTTTAGCCCTCTTCAAAGATTTATCAACACAAGGCTTTATTAGTCGTATAGGCTTAGTCATTCAACCGAATACCATTGGTGTGAGTACCTTAGTGGCAATGAAAATCCCCGCGCCACAACTGCATAAAGTCGCTAACATCATCAATCAGTTTTCAGAAGTTAATCATAATTATCAGCGGGAACATGAATTTAATCTTTGGTTTGTTTTAATCGCCAACGACCCACCGCATTTAAATCAAGTCTTAATCAGCATAGAAAAACAAACGGGCTTTAAACCGCTTAATCTGCCTTTATTAGATGATTATTTTATTAACTTAGGCTTCCAAATGGCATTAGATGATAAATCCTGAAGACTTAGAATTAATTATTGCCCTGCAACATGGCTTACCGTTAGTATCACGCCCTTATGCCGAGCTGGGTAAATCTTTGGGACTATCAGAGCAAGACGTTATTCAACGCCTACAATATTTAAAACAGCAAGGATTAATTAAACGTTTAGGGGTTATTGTTAAGCATAAAAAACTCGGTTATGCGGCTAATGCCATGGTGGTGTTTGATATTCCTGATCAACAGGTTGCCCAAATGGGTCAACGTATCAGTCAATTTGAATTTATCAATTTATGTTATCGCCGTCCGCGCCACGATAAACTCTGGTCATATAATCTTTTCTGTATGATTCATGGTAAAAATCGTGATATGGTCTTAAAACAATTACAAACCTTAATTGAACAATGTGCGTTAAGCTCTTACCAATATGATATTTTATTTAGTCAACATTGTTTTAAACAACGGGGTGCATTGTATGGCACTCAAAAAAATTCATCACTAAAATAAGTCTATGAAAAACATTAATCGTACCATGCTGGTAAAACTACATATGATGGTTGCCGCTTTTATTTTACCGGTTGCACTGATGTTTTTTATAACCGGTAGCTTATACACCTTTGGTATTAAAGGGCATTACAACAGCCAAAGCTATGCAATACCGCTGACAACCCCTATCGAAAACAATAAAACTAAACTCACAAAAATAGTCATCGACGAGCTATTAAAGCGTGATATTGCTATGCCATCAGGTGCAATCAAACTTAAAAAAATAAACACTGAATTTTATTTAGAATGGACTGGTTCACAACGCGATATCAGCTTAACGCCAACCACTAATAATTTAATCGCCACCTTAAAAATAAAAGAAACCACCGTTCACCGCTTCTTTGTACAGCTACATAAAGCCAAAGGCGGCTTCGCTTTTAAACTCTATGCGGGCTTGTTATCATTTGGCTTACTATTTTTATTTATATCGGGCTTAAGCTTAGCGTGGCAATTAACAAAATATCGTGTATTACTACAACGCTCTATTGTGAGTGGTATCGCATTATTTATTATCGTTATTAACGTAAGCTAATTAACTAGAACATCATGCTATTGATACGTCACCTTATTATCGGCTTATTATTTTTTACTTATGCTCATACCGCCTATGCTGCTGAAGAGGCTTTATTTTTTAACAAAAATAAATGGAACGTATCAGGTTATTTAAAGCTGGAATTTGCAGCCGCTAATAATCAACCTACCGCCATTGAAATCGATGATTTAAGCTTATTTATCTCAGGTAATATTAATCGTTGGATTAACCCTTTTATTGAGGCAGAACTATATCAAATCCCCCTATGGCAAAGCGGCGAAGGTTTACAATTTAATGATATTAATTTCATCATTGAACGTCTATATAATGACAGTAAATTAACTGATGCCACTACGTTACGCTTAGGTAAATTTTTAGCCCCAGTGAGTCGCTGGAATTTACTCCATGCTGCACCACTAGTTTGGACTACCAGTCGTCCGCTAACCACTAAATATTCATTTGCTAACTATATTTCAGGTATTCATATTCGCCATGAACTTGATGTTTTTTCAGGGCATGCTCTCGAATTTTACTGGCAACCTTATGAAGATTTTTATCCCAAGCCACGCTCAAAATCACGCCACTATCAAAGTATTTATGGTGCTTCATGGATTTTACAAGATGATTTAGATCGTTATTTATCTTTTAATATCCAACACGCCAATGTTAAACACAGTAATGAATCACGCACCACCATTGGCATTAATGGCATGTTACATCATGAGTATTTTGAGCTTGAAAGCGAATTGCTCAGCACTTGGGTCAATAATCAGCCTAATAATATTAACGCTCAAGACTGGGGCGGCTATTTACAGCTCAGTGTGCCCATTCCATTCGACCTCAATATTATTAGCCGTTATGAGCATTTTGAATTTTCACATCAATCTCAGGCCGTTGATACCTTTCTGAATGGCTTAGTTTATCGACCTTATTCAAAACTCTCTTTAAAACTCGAATGGCAGCAAAGCTGGGGTTCTCTGCAAGAAAATAAAACGGGCTTATATGCGTCAGTGGCGGTGATGTTCTAATGAAACTTAACATCCTCATACTCTGCACCAGTTTAATCCTCTCTTTTAATAGTTGGGCTGATATTTATATTGTTACCCAGAAAAATGCACCGATTGAACATATTAGCCAACAAGACTTAACCGCTATTTATCTGAAGAAAAAAGTCTATTGGGATAATAGTGAATTGATTTTACCGATTAATTTATCCGCACAATCCCCTTTACGCGAACAATTAAGCCAAATCATTTTTAAACGCTCTACCCGTGCCATGGGCAGCTACTGGGATAAAATGTCCTTTAAAGGTATTAGCCCACCGTTAATACAAGCATCTGAACAAGCCGCATTATTATTTATCCAACGTATACCTAATAGTATTGGCTACACGAGTACTAAACCTGATAACAGCCTGCTTAAAGTGTTGTTGAAACTAGAAACACCTAAATAATGAAACGTCATCATTCTCTTGTTGTTCGACTCGCAGGTTTATCGACGTTAATTATCATGCTCACTGTGCTGGTTTTAAGTGCGGTAGTTTACTATGGTTTTCAAACTAAAATAAAACAACAGGTTCAGCAAAATTTAAGTGCTATCGCTCAAGCGGAAGCCAATAAAATTGCGAGTATTATTGAATTTGAACGGGTTAATTTATTTTCTTGGCGTACCTCAGCTGTCATGATGGACACCATTGTTGATGATTTAGATAAGCGTATTCAAACTCAACTGATTAATCTTAAAAAAAATTATCAACTCGCAGGTGATTTATATGTATTTAATCAGCAAGAAAAATTAATTGCTTCATCAACACCTAATCTCTTAGGGCAGGGATTACCTGAAAACTGGCAATTAAAAAATCAAGACTATCAATTTATTCCTGCACATAACATTAAATTTGCCAATCATGCAGAACCTATTGCCGCTTTTGTTATTAACTTAGCCCAAACAGGTAAACCCCAACAAGGCACTTTAGTCTTAACTCAGCCTTGGCAAGAACTCTGGCAACATTTAAATAAAAATACCGATTATCAATTTGCCTTTTATCATCATAACCCTCACCATTTAGACTTGATTACCGAACAAGGCATTGTGCATCAAGTGGTCACGAAAGAATTTACACAGCAAAAAACATGGTCTGTTAATCAACAAACTTATCTCGGGGCACTGTCTAAAAGCCAAGCCATTGGCGAACAATTTGTTTTACAAATCGCCGCATTTATTTCTGAAAATAAAGCAAATGAACCGCAAATAGAGCTACTTAAACAACTTAATATTGCCGCCTGTCTGGTTATTTTGCCCATTATGCTCATTGCTATCGCCCTTAGTCATCGATTTATTGCCCCCATTAAAACGCTAACCAATACTATTCATCAAATAGAAATCTCCAATGATTTAAGTTTATCGCTCACCGTTAAGGGTAAAGATGAAGTCGCAGATTTAGCCAATGCCTTTAATCGCATGATGGGCAATCTCTCACAATCCTTTTATGAGCATGAAAGTATTAGCAAGGAAGTCGAATATCTTAACCAAAATTTAGAACATAAAGTTAAAGCCCGTACCCACGAACTCGCTACCGCCTTAGACCAACTTAAAACCACCCAATTACAACTAGTGCAATCTGAAAAAATGACCTCTCTCGGACAACTTGTTGCGGGTGTTGCCCATGAGATTAACAATCCGATTGGAGCTATTTATGCCAACGTACAGCCTTTAAAAGACTATGTAGACGATTTACAAGAAGCCTTAGCACTCGCTCAAACATTATTAAAAGACGATGCATTGAATCAATTTGAAAGCCTATTGACAGACATTGATTATGATTTTCTCCAAGCAGACTTAACTAATTTACTCACCAGCCAGCAACAAGCAGCGGATAGAATTAAAAAAATTGTACTGTCATTGCGTAATTTTTCTCGACTCGATCAAGGGGATATTAAATCAGTACAGTTAGAGGAAGGCATTGATTCAACTTTACAAATTTTGCATCATGAATATAAAGGTCGCATTAAACTAGAAAAAGATTATCAGCTTAATCAAATCGTCGAATGTTATGCCAGCGAACTAAATCAAGTCTTTATGAATATACTCGCTAATGCCATTCAAGCTATTCCAGAAAAAGGGCATATTTGTGTTAGCACCTATTTAGAAAAACAGGCACAACAATCATGGGCAGTGATTAAAATAGCTGATGATGGAGCAGGTATTCCCGATGATGTAAAATCACGTATTTTTGAACCCTTTTTTACCACTAAAGAAATTGGTAAAGGCACAGGTTTAGGCTTATCTATTTCTTATGGTATTATTGAAAAACATAAAGGTACTTTAAGCGTTGATTCTATCGCTAATCAAGGTACTACGTTTATTATTCATTTACCGCTGAGCTTAACAACTTCTTAATGCACACTTTACTCCTTGTCGATGATGACCCCGATGTTTTAGCCACTTTACGCCGTAATTTTCGCAGAACCTACACGATATTAACCGCAGCAGGCGGTGCAGAAGCAATAGCCCACATTAATAATCAAGCGATTGATTTAATTATATGTGACCAACGAATGCCTGAAATCACCGGCGACCAAGTGTTATTGCATGCCTATCAAAATCAACCCGAAATGATACGCATTTTATTAACCGGTTATACCGATATGGAGCTGTTAGTAAATTGTGTTAATGATGCGCATATTTATCAATATATTTCTAAGCCTTGGGAGCCTGAAGATTTAAAACGTATGGTGCAACGTGCCTTAGAAAGTTTAATGCTAAAACGCCAACTTGACACTGCCCATCAACAACTAGCAACCGCTTATCGCGATACCGTGGTGATGTTATGTATGGCAGCCGAAGGTAAAGATGAAGATACCAGCAGTCATTTATTTAGAGTGCAATATTACTCACAACGACTCGCCGAAGTCATGGGCTTCGAGATTGATGATGCCAAACACCTAGGCTTAATGAGTATGTTACATGACATAGGCAAACTCTATGTGCCTGATAAAATATTAAAAAAACCGGCTAAATTAGATGCTGAAGAATGGCAAGCCATGGAAAAACATCCTTTGCATGGTGTAAAAATATTAGGAGATAATCCTTTTTATCAACAAGCGCGTGAAATATCAGCGGGACATCATGAAAAATATGATGGCTCAGGTTATCCCAATAAAGTAAAAGGCGACGAAATACCCTTAGCCGCGAGAATCGTCAAAGTCGCTGATGTGTTTGATGCACTCACCAGTAAACGTCCTTACAAAGAACCGTGGACCATGCAAGCCGCCATAGAACTGATTGAATCTGAAGCAGGCACCTCATTTGATCCTGAAATAGTAAAACAATTTCGAATCTTATTTGATAACGGTGAATTACACCAAATTGCCAAGCGTATTGCCGAAGATACCTTACAATAATTTATCCCTTTGTCCGTAAAACCCCGTCTCTTTAGGGCGGGGCGTAAGGATATTCTTGTTTTTTTGTCTAACTTCAATATAAAATGTACTGGTGGTGACAACCAAGCCACACTAATAATTTAGTTTTAAATACCGCAGGGCTTGCGGGAATTAACGACTGTCAGATATGAGTAGTTGCAGTTGGACACTCAGGGCAGTAACCAATATCGTAAGGTGTTGGAATCCTCTTCCTTTAGGGAGGGGAGGATGTCAAACCCACGCCACAAAATGAGAAAATACCTATGAATCGTAGAAATTTTATCCGTACTGCCACCGTTGCTAGTGCAGCGACGTTAATTGCACCCAGTCTTGTTAATGCAAAAACCACAACGCCGACTAATAATATGGCGGGCGGCGTGTATTTCACCAAAGAGAATGCAGGACGTTGGGCAAAAAAAGTCGGCGGGCATTTGCCTATGATTGAACAGTCGCAAAAATACAACAAAACCCATTTAAAAATCACTACTGCTCACGAAATGAATGCTTATCAGCATTATATTGTTAAGCATATTTTACTCGATCAGGATTTCAATTTTATAGCCGAAAAACTATTTGACCCGACCAAAGATAACATCGCGGTATCTGATTTTAATATAGGTGATTATAAAGGTACGCTTCATGTGCTGAGCGTTTGTAATAAACATGATACATGGTTAAATTCGACTGTTATCTAAATGGAACAAATTGACCGAGATATTATCAACCACTTACAAGAGGGCTTTCCCATTTGCGATAGCCCTTATCTGCAAGTGTCAAAAACCTTAAATATAAGTGAAACTGAATTATTACAGCGTTTGCAGCGATTATTAGAGTGCGGTATTTTATCTCGGTTTGGACCTTTATTTCATGCAGAACAAATGGGCGGTGCGTTAACACTGGTCGCCATGAAAGTGCCTGATGAACGTTTTGATGAAATAACTGAAACCGTTAATGCCTTTCCTGAAGTCGCTCATAATTATGCCCGTAACCACCGTTTAAATATGTGGTTTGTACTCGCCACTGAAACCCTTGAACAACAAACAACAATACTAAAACTCATCGAGCAACAAACCGACTTAAAAGTCTATAATATGCCGAAAATAACTGAATATTTTGTTGGTTTAAAATTGGAAGCCTAATGGATAAAATCGACCGCCTGATTATTACGGCGACACAAGCAGGCTTGCCTTTAGTATCAGAACCTTATCAGGCCATTGCCGCTGAAATTGGTATTGCCAGCGATGAATTAATGCAACGTCTAACCACTATGCAAGCAACAGGTGTTATTCGTCGTATTGCTGCAGTACCGAATCATTATAAGTTAGGTTATCAACACAACGGCATGACGGTTTGGGATATAGACGATGAACAAATTGATTATTTAGGTCAACAGGTCGGTGACTTAAATTTTGTCAGTCATTGTTATCATCGACCACGACATTTGCCGGATTGGCGGTATAATTTTTTTGCCATGATTCATAGCAAAACTGAAGCCGCCGCTCAATTAAAAATAGAGCAAATAGCGGCTCTATTAGGTGAACACTGTCATGCTCATGAAGTGTTATACAGCACTAAAATTTTAAAAAAAACCGGTTTAAGGATAAAAAAATAATGTTTCGTCTTAGTCAGTTTATGCGTGAAGTTTTACACCCTACCCCTATTAAAGCGACTCGTAAACCCGCTGCACCGGTGGTTATTTGGAATTTAATCCGCCGCTGTAATCTGACTTGTAAACATTGCTATACCACTTCTGCCGACATTGATTTTCCCAATGAACTCAGCACCGATAGCATTTATAAGGTCATGGATGATTTAAAAGCGTTTAAAGTGCCGGTGTTGATTTTATCGGGCGGTGAACCGTTGTTACATCCTGATATTTTTGCTATTTCCCAACGTGCTAAGGACATGGGCTTTTATGTTGCTCTCTCCAGCAATGGCACCTTGATTACAGAAGATAATATTGAACAGATAGCCGCGATTAATTATCAATATGTCGGCATTAGTTTAGATGGTATTGGTGCAACGCATGATGCGTTTCGTCAACAACAAGGTTCTTTTGATGCCTCAATAAAGGGCCTACATTTATGTCGCGACCAAGGCATTAAAGCCGGCATTCGCTTTACGCTCACCCAAGATAATGTCGATGATTTCCCTAAGATGTTGCAGCTTATGGATAGCGAAGATATTGATAAATTTTATTTATCACATCTGAATTATGGCGGACGCGGTAATAAAAATCGTCAACAAGATGCTTTTTTTGATATGACCCGTGATGCAATGGATTTGCTATTTGAAACCTGTTTACAATGGGAGCAGCAAGGTGCAGCACGTGAAATTGTAACCGGTAATAATGATGCTGATGCGGTGTATTTCTTACATTGGGTAGCAAAACATTATCCTGAGCGTGTTGAACATATACAGGCTAAATTGACGCAATGGGGCGGCAATGCATCGGGCGTTAATGTCGCGAATATTGATAACTTAGGTAATGTGCATCCCGATACCTTTTGGTGGCAACATAACTTAGGCAATGTACAAAACCGCCCTTTTGCTGATATTTGGCAAGATACTTCGGATAGCTTAATGGCAGGTCTAAAACAATCTCCTCGTCCGCTGAAAGGACGCTGTGCGAGTTGTCATTATCAAGCTATTTGTAATGGCAATACCCGTGTTAGGGCTCAACAAGTGTATGCGGATGCATGGGCAGAAGATCCAGGGTGTTATTTAACCGATGCGGAAATTCAATAATCGCCTAACTGTTGATAATTTTTAGGTAACGCTAAATTATTTTTAACAAAATCAAACAGCACTAACACTGTCCATGTAGTGGTCTCAGCAGTACCAAACGCCGTTAATGCAGCATGGTTTGATTTTCCTGTTTTCGCATCACGAAACATCACTGAAAATTTAGCAATACTACGATTGGTGTCATTTTTATACAATGCTATTTCTGGAATATCTAATTTTCCAGCAAACGGTACCGGCACACCCATTGCGGGTAAACCAACCATAGTATAAGTATTATCAATCGACAAGCCACCTGCTGCCAGCTCAATAATAGTATCCGCTTGGTTAATATCATCCACTAAAGCAACGCCAGCGTCTGATAAATAACGACGGATACTATGGATAGCATAAGCCTTATCATAACCTTCAAAATTCTCACTATTAATATAACTTTTACCTAAAGCATAGTGCTGATTAGCCACTAATTTAGTTGCAGCACGTTCTGCTGCGGTAGATAATAATATTTGTTCTAAACCTGTGCGATTAGGACGCGTATTTTCCCAGCTAGTGCCACATGCTGTTAAATTCAAGGCTAAAACCGCTGTGATTAATTTTTTATTTAACACTTTTTTTACTCATTAAACTCATGAATTTTCTATTAAGGTAAACCTTATCACCCTAATAGAAAATATCAACAACACTAATTAATCGTGAAAAGTATTCACTTCACTTGGTTCAACTAACCCATCACGATCTTTATCCATAGCCTTTAAAATATCATTGGCATCTTTGCTAAGACTATCTTCCATATCCATAATAACCGCATCAACTGCTTTTTCAGAAGCCCCTGATTTTTGCATCGTAATCGCTCTCACAATCGCATCTTCACGCAATTCAACCTCTACTTCCGCATTACTAATATAACCATCATGGTTTTGATCATATTGTGAAGGTGTTAAAGGCTGTACAGTTTTAGGCACATAAGGGATATAAGCCGCTGTTGCATCAAAAGCTGTCAATGCAACAGCCATAGGAATAACCGCTAATAAAATTTTTTTCATAATGAGTTCCTAGTTAGTTAAAGGTCAATAATACCATGATTTCAACTGAGTCATTAAGCACTACACGCAATGGCTATCACTTTATAATGCGAGCATTCAAATTTACACTTTCATATCTTGCTGAATCCCTTTATATACGTCATAATTATAGGAATTTTTTGACTATTTTTTAATCTCTTTACATGAGGCAGCTCAATGGCAGGTCGTAATCACCTTTATATCCCAGGT
>ENA-ORXI01001368-ORXI01001368.1-sediment-metagenome-genome-assembly--contig:-NODE-1368-length-18965-cov-5.861023_pt1 | contig 18965 bp, 16 predicted proteins | sample MGYA00237861_ERZ511468 | MGnify/ENA primary metagenome ERZ511468 (study PRJEB26299, sample SAMN06266213) | sediment metagenome | isolation source: Hudson Canyon methane seep mesocosm | place...
TTGGACGTTAACTATCCTTGTAGGTCTGTTATTTGTTACTTATATCCCAGCCATATCACTATGGCTTCCAAATCTAATGTTTGGCTATTAGATAAAAATCTAATCAAACATTATTCAAATAAAAAACCCAACTTATTTTTAAGTTGGGTTTTTTTATGTAAAATTTGTTTTTAGTTTGCTACAATAATTTATGAATAATCAAGAAGAATTACTAAAAGAAAAAAAAAGACTCACTCAAAAGATTGGTTTTTACAAAACTTATATTAAACATTTAATCAGAATTGCAATTGGTTCTGTTTTTGCAACTGTGCTATTTGTATATTTGATGGATGTCGTAGAAGTTGACTTAAATGCTCTTAAAATATCGACATTTAGCCTGCTATTCTTAGCTTCACTTCCAACTATGATTCCACTTGTAGTGTCTTATTTACTTTATAAACAACTGCCAGAGTTAAAATCAATTTTAAAAGATATAGAAGATGAATTAAATAGTTCTAAACCTTAGGTATACATATTTCAAATATTGCTCCATCGTGAGTATTATTTACCAATAATTTTCCGTTGATATTTTTTTCAATAATCATCTTGGACATATATAATCCAAGACCTGTACCATCACTGTCTTTTTTAGTTGAAAAATAGGGTTCAAAAATTTTACTTTTTGGTTCAACTTTAATCCCACCAGCATTATCTTCAATGATTAAATTAATAAAATCATCATCAACAGTGGTATAGATATTGATATACGGGTTTTTAATACCTCTTAACATCAAAATATCTTTTGCATTTGAAACGATATTTAAAACCACTTGTTCATACTCATTTAAATAAGTATTTAATTCTAAATCTTCATTGATATTAATATCAACTTTTATTTCATTATGATGTAAAGCCTTTCCTATAATCGTCATCACGCTGTCAACTACTTTTGAAATTAAAAAATGCTGTTTTTCTTTTTTTGGCATAAAAAAGTTTCTAAAGTCATCAATGGTATGAGACATATACTCTATTAAATTTTCTGCCTCTTTTGCCTTTTTTGTCATATATACATCATCAAGTTTGTTCATTGTATGTCTAAATTTTACGGCCATAAATAAAGATGAGAGTTCAGACAGTGGTTGTCTCCATTGATGTGCAATGTTGCTGATCATTTCCCCTAGGGCAATAAATTTTGATTTTTGAATTAAAATTTGCTCTTGCTCTCTTCGTCTTTCAATTTCTTCATGCACTCTTTTTTCTAATGTCTCATTTAATTCAAGTAACGCTTCTGATTTTGCTTTAACTGTACGACTATAATCTTTAAAATACTCTTCAATCTGCTCTGTTACAAAATAAGAAAATAGAATCGCAAAAGACAAAAACAGTAAAAACAGAAGCAACGTTTGTATTATTTGCCTTTTTACTTTTGACTTCATTGTTATTTTCTTTTTTTCCAATAAAGCATCAATGTCATCTAAATAAACACCCGTTGAAATAATCCAATTCCATTTAGGATATAATTTAAGATAGGATAACTTTTCTTTCACGGTATTCGTAAAAGGTTTTTTATACGTATATTGAGTAAAAGACTCCCCATGGTTTCTTATATCTTTTAAAAATGCCTCTCGGAATTTCTTTCCATTGGTATCGGTATAATTTGTTGAAACCATAGAACCTAACAAATCTGGTCTGTTTGGATTTACGATAAGTTTTGCAAACTTATCTCCCCCTTTAAAATCAACCACATCATAAACAAAAAAGTAATTACTTTTATGTTCTTGAAAAGAAATATTATGCATTAATCGTATGGCTTCTTTTTTTTGTTCCTCTTCATCATCTGTTTTTGTTTCATTATATTTTAATACATCAATTACAATTTCAACTTCTTTTTTTATTAACTCTTTTTGTTTATCATAATAGTTACTCACAAATATTTTCATCTCTTCATCAAATTCATAAAATGTTTTTTTGACATAGATATATGAAATTGAAAAAATCATTAACGACATAATGATAATAAATACATAAATAATGCTTTTTGAGATATTTTTTTCGTTTAATAATTTCATTTAAAACCATTCCATAATTTTTTACTAAAATGACATTTTTGTTACATTTTAATATACTATAATTATGTTATAATACCATAAGATAAATGCATAAAAGGTTAGAAACTGTAGCCTTTGGGAAGTGGTATAAAATTTATTGGAGGTCTTTTTAAATGAATCAAGAATTATTGGACAAATTATCTAGTTTTAGTCTGTTGTACGCTGAAGATGAAGAGGGAATACGAAATAATATTGAGGAAATATTGTCGTGTTTATTCAAAGATTTATATCTGGCAAAAAACGGAGAAGAAGCCTACAAAATATATCAAGAAAAAAAACCTGATTTAATCATCACTGATATCAATATGCCAAAACTCAATGGACTTGATTTAATTAAAAAAATAAGAAAACATGACAGTAAAGTTAGAATTGTGATTGTTTCTGCACACACTGATTTAGACTATATGCTTAATGCGGTTGAATTACATCTGGTCAAATACATCATTAAACCTATCACTGAAGCAAAACTTATCGACGTATTTAATGCTTTTATTGAAAGTTTTGAAGGTGCAAAATTGCACAACTTAACGCCATCTTGGATTTTTGATGAAGCCAATTCTGTTGTAAAGGGTCCAAAAGAAGAACATGTTCTAACCAAAAAAGAGTGCAACTTTTTATCCTTACTGATTAAAAAAAGCAGAATCATTACTTACAATGAAATGGAAAATTTAATTTGGAGTGAAGATAATATTATGACAGCAAATGCCATGAGACTTTTTGCTAAAAATTTCAGAAAAAAACTGCCCCCAAATATACTTAAAAATGTACAAGGGATTGGATATCAACTCGTACTTTAACTCGTAATATCCAATCTTGACGAAGAATTTCTGAGTTCTTCTAGTTTACTCATATATCCATGTCCTAAATAGACAATATAAAAGACTGTAGAAAAAAGTGTAATAAAAGGTATCATTGAAACAATATATAAAAACAATGTTCTGGTTCTAAAAAGATTTTTATTTTTTGCTTTTAAGTAGTAACTTTCTTCTTTAGTCATAATAGTCGATATCACATCAAAATTTAATAACTTGTGAAATAAATAATACAAGGGTAAGTTAAATGCAATGATATTTATTATAGGGATAAAATAAAATGGAATTAAGACTATAAACAGTACCAACATTACAAATATGGATTTAATCGAAACAAATACAACAGATGAGATGCTCCCATATCCTTTAAACTCTAACGTAGGATAATGTCTTTTTTGAATGACATTTAAAATCATGGGGGTTAAAAAGCCAATGATAATCAGTGTTATAAAAACTGAAAACATCATGACGATAATACTTCCAACGGTATAAATTAAAAAGCTGGCCAACCAAGAAGTCAAAGAATATTTCAGTAAAAAGTCAATAATACCTTTACCAAAATAGGTTTCACTGGTAGTAGTTGTATCCACTGCACCATCACTATTTAGGGTAGATTCGGAAGATTCTATATGAATAACATTATTTTCTAAACTACTAATACCAATATCAGCTGCAGTGAAAAATATCAAATACAGTATCACCATAGTAATAATCAAGGGGTAAAAAGCAATTTTAATGATGGGTTTAGTTAAAAAGTCTTTTAAACTTTTGGAGAGCAGAGTTATTTCATTCATAACGTATTATACCTAATCAAATCTTGTTCTAAAGGAGCACCTTTTGCACAGTTCTTCTTGAATGATATTTTGTTTAAATCCTTTTTGAATATCAAGGACTCTTTTTGTATTTAATATTTCATTTAATGAATTTTTATTGAAATTACCCAAATTAATAATTGCATCTTTATCCAAACAGCAGGGTATAACATCACCATTGGCTAAAATTCCAAAATGAGAATCCAAGCCATAACAAAACCCAGTATCTGATACAAAATCATTATCCAAACTTGGCCAAGAAAAATAATCATCAAAATTGAAAAATATCTTTCTCGCTACTCGTATATTTTTTGGTTTTTCTTTATATATTTCATCACTGTTAATTTGCGAATTAAAGTAGGTATTGGCTTTATCAAATACTATTTTGTTAAACTCTTTTGCACTTTTAGAGTCATCCAAATTCCAAATACGAAGATTAATAAAAAAGTCTCTTTTATTATCCAAAGCAAATTGACAAAATTCAAAAATGGGGCTTAAATAATCATCAATACTTTTTTTAAAATCATTTGCATTAAAACTGTTAATTGAAAAGTTCACTTGTTTAATACTTTTATGGATTAAGGTTTGATATTGATTACTATTAAAATTACTAGCAGCAGTGGTTATGTTGACTTTTAAATCGTGTTTTAAACTGATATCTAAATAAGCATTTAAATTCGATAGTACTAAAGGATCTCCAACGATATGATATGCCAATTCATTGGTTACAACTTTCACTTCACTGTTTATCTTATCAAATAATTCTAAAGACATCGTTTCATTTTGTCTTATTTTAGGAGGGCAAAAGGAACATTTCAGATTACATATATTGGTAACTTCTATATGGACTTTTCTAAACTTATTATTCTTGATATTTGTCTCTTATTTCTAAAAAGTCATTTAGATTTTTCATAAACAAATCAATCAATACAGGGTCAAAATGAAGTTCTCTCTGTTCTCTAAAAAGCTCTAAGATTCTATCCAAATCCCATGCCTTTTTATAAACTCTATCACTTCCCAGAGCATCAAATACATCTGCAATAGCTGTTATTCGTCCAAAGATATGGATATCTTCACCTTTTAAACTTCTAGGATATCCACTTCCATCCCATTTTTCATGATGCGTATGAGAGATAATAGCAGCTGCTTTTAAAATAGGTCTGTTTGAAGATTTTAAAATATCATACCCTATTTCACTGTGCGTTTTCATAATCTCCCACTCTTCAGGCGTATGTTTTCCAGGTTTATTTAATACAGAATCAGGAATTCCTACTTTTCCAATATCATGCATAGGTGAAGCTGTAAATAAGATATTAACCTCATCTGTTTTTAAACCATATATCTGTCCTAAAAGTTTAGAATACTCTGCAACCCTTTTAACGTGATAACCTGTTTCTAAACTTCGTGTTTCACCAATCTCACCCATTCTGTAGATCAATTCTCGTTGTGTCTCTTCTAATTCATTATGCAGTTGAACCACTTGAGTAATATCATGTCTGATACCTAAGTACTCTACAATTTCATCGTGAGCATCTTTTAATGGCACAATGGTTACATTTGAATAGTTATCTATCCCTGATTTTGATTTTGTAAGAATTTTACCCTTCCAAATTTGACCCGATTCTATGACAGCCCAAGCTTTTCTGTAAAATCTATCTGGTATATCAGGATGATTTAAAATTGAGTAAGGTTGTCCTATAAGTTCTTCATGAGTATATTCATACGTTTCATAAAACAGTTCATTTGCATATGAAATATTTCTGTCTTTATCAATTTTTACAAATATATTACTTTCATTAATCGCACTCTCATAATCTTTGGATATTTTAATGGCTTCTTGTAAGTTATTTGCATTAACATTGCTTTGTTCTTTAAAAAATTCCTTAGACGTTTCTAAATCCGTTATATCATGTCTTAAAGCGATGTATTCTACAACATTTCCATCCAAATCTAAAATAGGCTTAACTGTTGTATCAACATAATATATTTCACCATTTTTCTTTTGGTTTTTAATGACTCCATGCCAAGTCTTTTTTTCAGCTCTGATTTGTCTCCATGTTTCATTAAAGCCTTCAGCATTCATATCGGAATGCCTTACAAACTCATATGATTTACCCATCAATTCATCCATGGTGTAACCTGAAACTTCTTCAAAGTGTTTATTGACATACGTGATGTTACCATTCAAATCTGTTTTAGAAATAAGTGCACTTGAATCTACAATATCTTTGTATTGTTCTAACGTATTTTTTATACTGTCATTCTCTTTTTTTAGATTTAAATTTTTAGCTATTTTTCCCAGTGTTTGTATTAACACTATAAAGTCAAGTGGTTTTGTCAAATAGTTATTTATATTTAAGTTAATGGCATCAAATAAAGACTCTGAATCATTAAAAGCTGTAATAACAATGATTGGGATTTCGCTGTTTTCATTTCTTATTAGTTTTGACATCTCAATACCTGTCATATTTGGCATTTGGATATCGGTGATAATTAAATCAGGTGAATGTTCTTTATATAGGGAATATCCCTCTTTTCCATCTTCTCCGACATAAAGTGTTTTAACCTTATCTCTTAAGAAAAATTCGACCATTCCTCTTGTATTTTCATCATCTTCTAAATATAATACTCTTAAGTCTTTTATATATTGTAAAATAATTTTATTATCATTATCGATCATGTAATTCAGTCCTAAAGTATTTATTCAGTTTTAACTACATAGTATAAGTCTTTATCAATTTAAATTTGCTTAAATAATAAATATTTGCGAAAGATAATTTTTAATAGTTTTAGTTATTTCACATGAAAAGAAATATCAAATTGATATTTCTTTTCATGCAGTGTTATAATTCAGAGTTAATCAAATCTTTTAATTGATTCAGACCAAATGTTTGAAGTGGTTTTGTATTAACAAAATATGAAGGCGTTTTAGATGCACCTAATTTTTTTGCATCCGCTAAATCTTGAGTAATAATTTCATTAATCTTGGGATCTTTTACATCTTGAGCCATTTTATCCATATCAACGATTTTTGATTGATAAATAACTCTCCAAAGCATTTGTGGCATTACTTCATGATGTTTTATCCAATACTGCTGTGTTCTAAACATAAGCTCTAATACTTCCATAAATTTACCCTGTTTACGAGCTGCTTCTAACATTCTAACTGCATTGTCTGAACCTTTGTGAAAAGGGGCATATCTTAATACCAATCGAATATTCCCATCATTCTTTTTCAAAATATCTTTAACATAAGGGTGAAATTGCGCACACGTGCCACAAGCTGGATCAAAAAATTCTACCAGTTGTACTTTTGCATCTTCGTTACCAATTTTTACAGAATAATCTCTTTCAAAAAGTTTTGCATTTTCTTTTGCAATAGCAGCCATCTTTTTGGTTTGATTATCTTGATACATATATGTACCCGCAACAAATAGTAACAGTAAGCCAACTACTGATAAAACTAAGATTTTTTTATTTTTCATATTATATTAACTCCTCTGAAATTTCGTTATTCTACTATATTTTATGTGTAATATGTGTGAATTAACTAAAAGAATTGTTTTTTTTAGAAAAGAAAAATAGTGAAGAAAATAAACTTTATACAGAGTATCTATTTTTTAAAATTTATACGTGATACTTAACAAAAATATATCCATACCATCATTGGGTTTTTTAATACCTCCATTGGAGTAATGAAAATAACCCAAACTCAACTCATATGATTCAAATTGCAATCCAAGCCCTATTCTGTCTTCTAGTTGAAAATGTGTCGAAAAATCTTTTTTATCAGTGGAAATATTTGATATAAGTGTTGCACCTATTCCTCCATATATAAATGGTTTTATTTTTTTTGAATTGGTATTAAAATAATATGCAAAAACAGGAGAAATCGCGATTCCATATACATTATCACTGTAACTCCATTTACTCAAAGACAAATCAAAAAAACCGGATAGATATCCATATTTATTTTCATATAAGATATTTCCAAAGTTCCGCTGTATAGCAATTCTAAGTACATTATTCTCTAATTTATTTTGTCCAATACCCAGTGAAAATGAATCAATTTTATTCGTCTCATCTTTTTTGTATTCTTGTGTTTGTTCAACCAAATCCATTAATATTTTTTCTGATGAACTGTTCTTTTGTACCGCTGACGTTTGACTACTTTGTTTTTCCATACCTTTAAAATAAACAAGATTAGAGTTGATTTTTACGGCTTTATACAAATCATAAGACAGAGTCATACTGTATGGTTTTTTATTTTTTAAATTAGTAGGAAGACTCTTTATAGCCTGATAAACTTCATTCTTTGAGTTATAAATACCATAAGTTGTGACATAATATTTCGCACTTTTAAAAATAAAAATAGGCTCTTTTTGTTCCTTGATATTTCTATTAATAAATATTTTTGCATTTTCAATATTTTTTGTATTCGCTAAAATTATTGTATAGTTATTTTTTAAGTCTGAAGCAGACAAATAATAAGAGGTAATTAAAAAAAATAATATCAATACTTTCATTGTATCAACCTACCATTTCTTACTCATAAAATGTTAAAGAATATACTTTCTTTTATAAATATAGTATAAGTTATATAATGTTTGAGAATTTTTTATTTTTAGTTAATATTTTTAAGAAATTACAAAGTGAGATATCATTGTAATTTCTTAAATGTCAGGCTACTGTCCGTTAAACTTTTTAGAATCTACATTATGAACAATTTCACTTGAAATATTTGAAGTCTCCGTTGCTATGTCATAAGTTTCACTGGCTGCACTTGCAATCTTTTGAGTTTGTTGATCTTGATCTGTTACGGCATTATTGATTTGCTCAATTCCAGCTTGTTGCTCTTTTGATGCAGTCTCAACTTGTTTAATTAAATTTATTGTTTGTTTAATATTGTCATTGAGTAAAGCATACCCTTCAATCATATTGGTTGATATTTCTTTTCCATTGTTTGTTTTAGCGTTAGCATTTTCAACCAAATCTTTGATTTCTTTCGCAGCTTCAGCTGAACGTGAAGCTAAGTTTCTAACTTCTTGAGCAACTACAGCAAAACCTTTTCCAGCTTCTCCTGCTGTTGCTGCTTCAACTGCAGCATTTAAAGATAATATATTTGTTTGGAATGCAATTTGATCAATAATAGTAATAGCATCAGTAATAGCATTAACTTGCTCATTGATTTCATCCATTGATTGAGTCGTTTGTTCTGCCAGTTTATTTCCTTCATTAACCGATGTAACTACTTTGGCAGCAAACTGTGCCATATTTGAGACATTATCGGTATTACTTATGATGGTACTGGTAATTTCTTCTAAGGCTGCAGCTGTTTGTTCTAAAGATGCGGCTGCATTATTAGAAGCATCATTAAGAACATTTACATTGCTTAACAATGTTTGAGATGAACTGTTCAATGTTGTTCCAACGTTTTTGTTTTCAACAAGCATGCTTGTAATTGAATCCCCTAAAGAGTTAACACCTTGAGATAATCTCAACAAATGGCTTTTGACATCTGAATTTTGAACTTTATTCAGATAATTATATTGGGTGTACTCTTCTAGTATGTTTAGAATATTGTTGATATTTTTTTCCATATTAGACCCCATAGAATCTAAAACTTTCTTAAGCTCAGTCAATGCTGGGTTTTTTACAGATGTAGCTATTCTTTGGGATAAATCACCTTGCTCAAATTCTGACAATACCAATATAGCTTCATCAATAAATTTTCTATCTTCCTCAATACCTGCTTGTGTTTTTAAAATATTTTCATTAACAGCTGCAGCCATTTTACCTAGCTCATCAGTTGAATTGTTTTCCAACACATTAATGGTTTCTTTTTCTCGATTTAAGTACTGGAAAAAATCCAGTAAACCATTTTGAAAATTTGTTAAAGGGTTAAGAATTATTTTTTTAGTAATTTGCAATGAAATGAAGATGATTACAGCCAATGCAATAGAATAACCAATGAAGATTTTAATAACCAAAGATACAATATCATCAAAGGTTTTTTCTTCCATTTCAAGTATGTGATTTTCAATTTCATCAACATAAATTCCAGTACCAATAATCCAATCCCATGGCTGAAACTTTATCACATAAGAGAGTTTTGGCGCAGGAGTATCTTTTCCAGGTTTTGGCCATTTGTAATGTACCGTACCCCCATCTTTATTTTTATTGGCTGTTTTAGCCATTTCAACAAAAAGTGCTTTTCCTGTAGGGTCTTTAGTATCACTTAAATCTTTACCATTCAGAGCAGGTTTAATTGAATGCATAATCATTTTTGCATTTGAATCATTAATCCAGAAGTAGTTGTTATTGGCATATCTCATTTCATTAACAACACTTAATGCTTCTTGTTTTAATTGTTTAATAGCATCATCATTTGTTATATTTTCTTTGTCTATTTTTAAATAAAATGCATTCACTGTTTTTTTGGCCAAAGAAACGTAATTTTTTAATTCTAACTCTTTACTTTGATACGCATCGGTACGATATGTTTTAATGTTTTCATTGGATAAATCATAAATAGATTTAATTGAAAAGCCAAACACGACTAATGAAGCAATAGCCATAGAAAAGAAAATTATGATAAGTAATTTTAGTTTTATTGATATATTTTTGATGGGATATCCTTTTATATATATTAAGCGATAAGTATAGTCTTAATCTGCTTAAGAAATCTCTTTGTTACATTAAAATAATGTAATAATTACATTTATTACTATATAAGTTTGATTCTGTTTGTCAGCTACTTAAACCTTAGTCAAGGTTACTATTATATTACAATTAGTGTGAAAATAATTAAATAATTTGTTCCCAAATTTTCTAAATAAGAGAACAAATTCTATGTTATTTTAAATTGAGAGTTTCTAAAAGTTTATCGTGCATCAATCCATTGGTGGCAACAATATATTTGTCCTCAAACAGTGTGTAATCGTTACCATCTATATTCGTACATTTCCCACCAGCTTCACTTAAAACAATCATTCCAGCACTCACATCCCAAGCTTTTAAATTCATCTCATAATAGCCTTCATACGTTCCACGTGCCACATAACATAAATCCAATGCTGCAGATCCCAGTCGTCTGATATCTTGGCAGTTTGGCAGGATATTTTTCATTTTTACCATGACATCATTTAAATCATCTTCACAAGTCCCACTCGTATAAGGAAATCCCGTAGAAATCAAAGAAGTCATCAAGTCATTATCTTGTGAAACGTGAAGTGGTTCATCATTTAAAAAAGCACCACAACCCACTTGTGCAAAATAAAGCTCTTCTAAAATAGGGTTATAAACGACACCCATATAAGGTTTCTTATTTTTGTAAACTCCCACTGAAATACAAGTATGAGGGACTTGATTCACAAAATTTGTTGTGCCATCAATGGGATCAATAATAATAGAGTCTTTAAATTCAATGTTGTGATTGTCACTCTCTTCAGCAATAATATTAAACTGAGTAAACTCTTTAGCAAAAGTCTCTTTCAAAAAGTTTTCAATCGCAATATCATATGTCGTCACCAAATCTTTTTTAGCTTTAAACGTAATTTCTTTTTGAGAAAAATATCCCTCTTTTAACATTTCTCCCGCTTCTTTAATAATCTGTAATAATTTATCTTTCATAAAATTCCTTTGTATTGTCAATTTATATTGTCAAGCTGATTTTAGTTAAATTATGATTATAAGGGGATTACTTGGGGTTGATTTGACTTTGAATATCTCTTTGACTGGAACTTGAAAATTATATACCTTACCTACTTTTAAAGGGGACAGGAATCAAAATGAGAGTGTTGAAAATCTTATTTTTCAACACTCTCATTTTTATACTCTTGAAAGTTTCACTAATTGCTCAATCATGACATTTGCACTCTCTTCATTTAGTGGTTTTTCATACGTCGTTAATAGTTCTCTTGCTAGAATATTTGCACCAAGATGTTGAAATTGGATTCGCATAGCTTGAAGACCTTTTGCTCCACCTCCACCACTATGAGTTGCTAAACCTAAAATCTTTTCATTAAAAGCATCTCTCCACTCTTTTGTTGCTCTTGATGTCCACGCCATAGCATTATTTAACACAGGAGGCATAACTCCGTTATATTCAGGGGCTACAACGATAAATGCTTGAAGCGATAAGATACTTTCTGCCAAATCTTTTGCAGTATCTGGGATACCATTTCTTTCTTCTTCCACCGTACTGTATAAGGGTAAGTTTAAATCTACTAAATTAATAACTGTTGTTTCTACGTTTTTGATTGTTGCTAACTCTTGCAGTCTATCACCTAATTTTCTATTGTTTTGTGCGCTTGCAACCAATATTCCTATTTTTGACATATATATCCTTTTTATATTTTTACTATTTTTTATTTCAGTAAAGGCAATTCATTTAATAATTCTTCACAATACTCATATTGATCCAAGGAGCTAAGCCAGTCTTGGTTTAATGAACCAAGCCCATATTTTGCACCCAGTACCATCCCTATTGCTATTGCTCGTGAGGCATTATCTCCCCCTATCATCGCATTTGCAACAAGTGCTTTATTAAGACCATCTTCTTGTTGTGAGTATTTTAGAATAATATAAATAGAACCAGGAAGCGTACCTTCTGTTGGGCTGGCTTTTCCAACTCTAATGGGTTCGCTTCTTCCAATATCCCAAAGTTTTGCCATAGAAGTTAACGCTAAATCATCACAGAATTTTTCTTTATGCAGTGAAGAGTTAATATCTGCTTCCTCTTTCACTTTTGCTAATGCTATTTTTACTTTGCCTTGAATAAACTGATTGCTTCGCGATGCAGTTTTTTCTATAGCATCAATTATTTCCATGCCATTCAATACTTTAAAAGTTACACGAGCGAAAAACTCACCACCACTTAGTGCTTCTTGACTTTTATGTGTAAACATGACATCTTTTGAAAACTTAGCAATAGATTCTTCATCATTAAAGCTGGCATAACCAGCTAAATGTCGGATTGCCATCGCGTTTGAGTTTCCTCCCACTTGAGAGAGCGGCATATTTCGTTTAATTTGAGAGTATGCTTCTTTTGTCATGGTACATATCCACGAACCCCAATTGTTCTCAAATCTATTCATCCAATGAGGAATAAGACTCGCTAAGGTAAACGCTTCATTTTTTTTGGCTAAAGCAGAAAGATGTTCTAAAACCAATATATTATAATCCCCATAATCAGTCGTACCACCGGCTTTTTTCCCAGGATGATAATTCCGCTCTCCCCAACCAATACCATGAGTTTGTCCACCCATCATTTCACCTGGACTCATAAATTTTTCAATATTTTTATTTCCATATGCTTTATATATTTTTTGGGCATCATATTCATAATGTGAACCCAAACATAATGCATCACCCACAATTGCAGAATAAAATATGCCTTTTATCTTATCTTGTTTTGTACTAATATCCATTTGCTTACCTTATTCTTTTTTTAGAGTTTAGCAAAAAGAGATTTGCAAAAGTTATAGATTTCTGGTTAGTTCTTTTCTCTAAGATAATATATATTTATCTTTGTTATTTTACTTCTGGTATAAATTCTAAGTTCTAAATTATTAATGAACGTAAAGCAAAGCTTTGAATCTCTCTTACAGCCTTTTAGGATAACACTTCTTCACTTTTATATAGAGTCACAAAAGTGGCAATTCACCACCTGCAGCCTATTTTTTATTAAAATCTTGCTCATAAAACTACTATAAAATCATTTTTTTTAAATACGTATTAATTTTTGAAACACTGTCTTTTCTACATATTAAACATGTAGGGATATCGATAATAGCAGAAGAAATTACTGTCGTTTTCACTTTATCTAAATAACCAAATTTCTCAACAATTAGTCTGGGAAGTAGTGTTGTTCCAAGTCCCAGTTCTACATAAGCCAACATAAGTTCAGAATCTGATATTTCAAGCACTTCATAATCATTTATGCCAAGATATTCATAATATTGTTTCAGGCCATTAAAAAAAGCACAGGTTTTTTGATGACCTATTATAGTTTTTTTATCTAGAAATTCATCTTTATCTTGCAGTGGTTCTATTAATAAAAGCTCATTATCAAAGGTATTCAATATCATTAAATCCTCATGTTCTGGTTTATGGTTTACAAAAGCAATATCAACTTCATAATCTAATAATAGTTTTGTAATGGGTTGAGTATTATTGGTAACTAACTCCATTTTTAAATTGGGGAAATCTGAAGTGATTTTTTTGACAAAAGGGACAAGTCTCATACGGGCATTAGAAAATGTTGATGCAACAATGAGTGAATTTTCTGTATGAATATTTTTCATTACACTTTCTGTCACATGCAGTTTTTTTATAACCTCTTGCGCATATGGAAGTAAAATAGTTCCCTCTTTTGTAAGAACTATACCTTTTGGCACTCTATGGAATAAGCTATATCCCAAGTTTTCTTCAAGATGTTTAATACGTAAGCTGACATTTGTCTGGCTTACATTAAGTCTTTTTGCAGCTAAAGTAATACTTTTTTTTTCAGCAACAGCCACAAAAATTCTTAATAAACTTGACTCCATATAACTTTCCTTTATGCCCCTCAACAAGTGAGAGTTATTTGACACTAATTTTAAATTTTATTACAATTTCACTTAATAACTACAAGGACAAAAAATGATTGACATTAAAACTTATGACAACATAATTGACTCTTTTTCTAATACTAATAATTTTGAAAATAATGACTATTTACATCAAGAAATTTTGAGTTTAAAAAACTTTGATAAAGCAAAAAAAGAGATACATACCTGGGAAGGTTATGAAGCTACTCCTTTATATGAGTTAAAAGAACTAGCACATTCAAGCAAGGTAGCAAGAATTTTTTATAAAGATGAATCACATCGTTTTAATCTGAAAAGTTTTAAAGCACTGGGTGGTGCATATGCAGTTGCTAATTTATTAATTGATGAATTAAGTAAAAAAAATATAAAAGCAACATCCCAAGATTTATTAAATAAAAAATATGAAAGTATTACACAGAATATAACAGTCTCTTGTGCTACAGATGGAAACCATGGGAAATCCGTTGCATGGGGTGCGTTAATGTTTGGATGTAAATGTGAAATTTTTATTCATTCTCATGTCAGTTCTATGCGTGAACGTGAGATTCAAAAATATGGAGCAATAGTTAATAGAATTGAAGGTAATTATGATGATTCTGTAAGCATTGCCGCAAAAGTGGCAAAAGAAAAAGCCTACTTTACTGTTTCAGATACTTCATATGAAGGATACTTAAGTGTTCCAAAAGATGTAATGCAAGGCTATACGATTATGGTTGATGAAACCATTAATCAAATGAAAGAAAAACCCACACATATTTTTTTACAAGGTGGGGTGGGAGGTATGGCTGCTGCTGTTATTTCATTTTTTCATGAAACATATGGTAAAGATGCGCCTATTTTTGTTATTGTTGAACCTCAAAATGCAGCGTGTTTATTAGAAAGTGCACGAAACAATACACCTACAATTATACATGGTGATTTAGATACAGTGATGGCAGGATTATCATGTGGAGAAGTTTCTTTATTGGCATGGGATATTATTAAAAACAGTGTGCAAAACTTTTTAACTATCAGTGATCAAGATGTGGGGAAATGTATGCAGTATTTAAGCAGACAAGACACACCTATTATTGCTGGAGAATCAGCTGTTGGAGGATTGGTTGGGTTTATTTCTGCACAAAAAGATAAAAACTTACGTGAAAATTTAGCTCTAAATGAAGACTCAAAAGTTCTGTTTTATGGTACAGAAGGTGATACCGATGAAGAAGCATATGAACGTCTTGTTGGAAAAAGTGCGCAAGAAGTATTACTTAAAAAATAAACATATATATTTTACAAAGGTGGAAAGACAATGCAAATACAAACAAGTTATACAAAAAATTTAAAAGATGAAATGAAAAGTTGGAGACATACTATTCATGCGCACCCAGAATTAAACTTTGACTTAGATAACACATCTAAAATGGTAGCCAATTTATTGAAAGAGTTTGGATTAGAAGTACATGAGGGTATTGGTAAAAGTGGGGTTATTGGTATTTTAAAAAGAGGTCAAAGTACGAAAAGTATTGGACTTCGCGCGGATATGGATGCATTGAAAATACTTGAAGAAAATACTTTTGAACATTGTTCAAAAGAACACGGGAAAATGCACGCATGTGGACATGATGGACATACCTCTATGTTGTTAGGTGCAGCAAAATACTTAGCACAAAATGGCAATTTTGATGGCTGTGTTTACTTTATCTTTCAACCAGCAGAAGAGCATGGTGAGGGAGCTAAAGCTATGATTGATGATGGGTTATTTACGCGTTTCAGCATTGATTCTGTTTATGCCATTCATAATTTTCCTTCCATTCAAACAGGACATTTTGCTGTTCGAGAAGGCTCTATTATGGCAGCTGAAGATAATTTTGAAATCATAATAAACGCAGTGGGGCATCACGCTGCCATGCCACACTTGGGCAAGGATGCAATCGTTATAGCCTCTCAAATAGTTACAGCTATTCAAAATATAGTTTCTCGAAATATTGACCCCATGGAAAATGCCGTTATTTCTTTTACTGAATTTATTACCAATGGAACAGTAAATGTTGTACCAGGACAAGTGATTTTAAAAGGCGATACTCGCTCATTAACCATTGATGTACAAAACCAAATTGAAAGTTCAATGTTGAGAGTGGTAAAAGGTATTTGTTTGGCTCATGAAGTTGAGTATGAATTTTCCTATACTAAAAACTTTTGTCCTACTATTAATACCAAAGAGGAAGCCAGTATTGCTGCAAAAACAGCCCAATTAATTGTAGGGAAAGATGCTGTCATAGGCGACAGTAAAGCCGTAATGACATCAGAAGATTTTGGTTGGATGTTACAAGAAAAAAAAGGTGCATATATTTTACTTGGTAATGGGAAAGATGGAGATGAAGGACGAAGTTTACACAATCCAAAATATGATTTTAATGATAATATTTTAAGCATAGGGGCTGATTTCTGGGTGGAATTAGTGCAAGGTGAATTAAATACTGTTGATTAATTAGTGCTAAAATAAATTAAACCAATTTAATTTTATGATAATTCAGCAATACTATTTTTTGGACAAAAGAGAAATGGGAAAAATCAAAGGAGGTATTAAAAAATGCTTAGTATTGATAAAGATATTTTACTGAGACAAATATATGAGCTTGGTCAAATTGGACAAGAAATACATAATGAAGGCAGAACCAGAATTGCTCTTTCAAGTGACGAAAAAAAGGGAAGAGACCAAGTGGTTAGTTGGATGAAAGAGTTAGACCTAGATGTTAAAATTGACAGAATTGGAAATATTATTGGAATCCTTAATTCGAATAAGGATAATCAAAATAAAAAACCACTTATGATGGGCTCACATATCGATACAGTTACAAATGCAGGAGCATTAGATGGTTGTTATGGAGTACTTGCAGGACTAGCTGTTATTAGAGCTTATAAAAAAGCAAATATTGTTCCATGTAGATCTATAACAGTTGTCGCATTTACAAACGAAGAAGGTATCAGGTATCAGCCTGATATGATGGGATCTCTTGTTTTCTCCGGAGGACTTAAGATAGATGAAGCATTAAATACAATTGGCACAGATGGCACAAGATTAGAAGATGAGCTTAAAAAAATCGGATATGCTGGAGCAGTTGAATCTAAAGAATTCATTCCATATAAATATATTGAGCTGCATGTTGAACAAGGACCTGTATTAGAAGCAAGTCAAAAAGATATTGGCGTAGTTGAAAATCTTCAAGGGATTTCTTGGCAAAAAATCATAATTGAAGGAAAAGCCAATCACGCAGGAACAACTCCTACAAAACTTAGATTTGATGCCGGATTAATTGCTGCAAAAATAAATGTTTTTTTAAGAGAGTATACTTTAAAAAACAATACAACCTTGGCCACAATAGGTTCTCAAGATTTTTTCCCAAATGTAATAAATGTAATTCCCAGTAAAGTAGTATTAAGTCTTGACTTAAGAGACCCAAGTGAAATTAAACTTAAAAAAGTTGAAAATACTTTCTCCATTTTTCTTGATCATCTAATTGAAGAATATAATGTTCATATTTCAAGTGAATATTTAGCTAGGTTTCAACCAGTTGAATTTAATGAAGATCTCGTAGAGAGTATAGAAAAAGAGACAAAAAAACTTGGATTTACCTATATGAGGCTAACATCAGGAGCAGGACATGATGCACAAATGATTTCCAGAATTGCACCTTCAGCAATGATATTTGTTCCAAGTAAAGATGGGATAAGCCACAATCCACTTGAATACACAACAGATGCACAACTTATTAATGGTGCCAACGTATTGTTAGAAGTTGTGTTGAAAAATTTAGACTAAATACTCAAAAAAAGACATAAAAACTCAAAAAACTTTTATGTCTTACTTTAAAAAAGTGAAGAGGGATACGAGACTCTAACTCACGACAATCTGATTGGAAGGTAAAAGCTCTAACCCATTAAGCTTTCATACTAAATCATTTTTTACTAGTCTAGTTTCTGGATCAACCCTTTTCCAAAAGCTTCTTCTATATAAGGAGAAATCTGCCATTCATTTTTAAACTGCTTATATTGTTTAACAACTTTGTCAATATTGCTAGTATCTTCAAAGAAAGCTCTGATCATAATATTTTTTGGAGTATGCTCCATATCTATAAATTCAAGCACTTGTGTACGATAACCCATGATTTCTAATACATTTGCTCGCACACTATCTGTAAGTAAAGAGGCTAGTTTTTCTTTTATGATTCCATATTTCATCATAGGAACCATTGTTTCATTCTTTATTTTCTTCAGGAATTCATGTTGGCAACATGGTACGGCTAAAATAACTTTAGCTCCCCAGTTAACAGCTTTTGCAAGTGCCTCGTCTGTTGCAGTATTACATGCATGTAAAGAGATAACCATATCTACATCAGAAAATTGATTAAAGCCTTTAATATCACCTTGTTCAAACCGTAAGTCGTCGTAATTTAATTTGCGTGCCAAATTAGAACAGAATTTGATGACATTTTCTTTTAAATCCAAACCAACAATTTCAACGTTGTATCCCATTTTTAATACTAAGTAATCATAAAGCGCAAAAGTAAGGTATGCTTTCCCACATCCAAAATCAATGATTCGGATGGTTTTATTTTTATCTAAATAAGGAATACAATCAGATACCAGCTCTAAATAACGATTTATTTGTTTAAACTTATC
>ENA-ORXI01001370-ORXI01001370.1-sediment-metagenome-genome-assembly--contig:-NODE-1370-length-18950-cov-9.294442_pt1 | contig 18950 bp, 14 predicted proteins | sample MGYA00237861_ERZ511468 | MGnify/ENA primary metagenome ERZ511468 (study PRJEB26299, sample SAMN06266213) | sediment metagenome | isolation source: Hudson Canyon methane seep mesocosm | place...
TATTGCCCTTCGATTGAAGATAAAGTTGTACGATTTTCAGAAAGAGACTCTCATCAAATATTTGTCGAGCCAGAAGGGCTGACCACTCATGAGGTATACCCAAATGGAATCTCCACCTCTTTGCCTTATGAAGTGCAAGAAGACTTTGTTCACTCAATCAAGGGTTTTGAAAATGCAAAAATTATCCGCCCAGGTTATGCTATTGAATACGATTTTTTTGATCCACGTGGTTTAAAACAAACGCTTGAAGTTAAAAAGATATCTGGATTGTTTTTTGCTGGTCAAATTAATGGCACAACAGGTTATGAAGAAGCAGCTGCGCAAGGTATCCTTGCTGGCATCAATGCCGCCTTACAGGTGCAAGAAAAATCCCCATGGCTTGCCAAACGAGATGAGTCATATATTGGCGTTATGGTTGATGATTTGACAACTAAGGGAGCAAATGAGCCTTATAGAATGTTTACTTCACGAGCTGAATATCGATTATTGCTTCGTGAAGATAATGCTGACGAAAGGCTAACACCTCATGCACGAGAATTAGGCCTTATTGATGATCTTCGCTGGCGTTCATTTAGTGGTAAGTATGAACAAGTGGCAACAGAAAAGAAACGCTTAAAGGCTTTTTGGATTCAGGCAGGTGACGCTGAAGCTGAAGCTGTACTGGGAATAAAACTAGGTCATGAATATAATTTGGAAGCATTGCTTAAAAGACCCAATATAGATTACAAAACGCTTAGTAAAATTGAGAAGGCCAAGCCATTTTTGGAAGACACTATACTCATTGAGCAAGTTGAAAATCAAATCAAATATGAAGGTTATATCAAACGACAGTTAGATGAGATTGAAAAATATCGCAAAAATGAAGATACTCATTTATCGGCTGATATTGATTACACTAAGATTAAGGCGTTATCCAACGAGGTTAGACAAAAGTTAAACGAACAAAAACCTGAAACAATTGGACAGGCTAGTAGAATTCAAGGTGTAACACCTGCATCTATCTCTATTCTTCTGGTGTATTTAAAAACCTATAAAACTGCGTCGTGAGTGAAAAAAAACGGTTACTCTGTGAAGGAGCAGAGGTGATGAACATACCGCTTTCAGATAAACAAATCCAGCAATTACTTCGTTATCTCTCACTCATTCTTAAATGGAATAGAATCTATAACCTGAGCGCTATTCGGGATCCCATTGAGTCGGTTAAAAAGCATTTGTTAGACAGCTTATCAATTATTCATTTTGTACAACCTGGTTTACTATTAGACGTGGGTTCAGGTGCAGGGCTGCCAGGTATTGTGATAGCAATCATGAAACCTGAAACCAAGGTATTTGTATTAGATAGTGTAGGTAAAAAGTGCCGATTTATGCAAGCTGTAAAATCCGAATTAGCCCTTGAAAACTTAATCGTAGTAAATAGTAGGGTTGAGTCCTTTAAACCTAAGAAATCATTTTCTCAAATTACTTCAAGAGCTTTTGCAGAAGCAAGTAAAACAATCCAATTAACTAAACATCTTCTCGAAGAAAATGGTCGCTACTTGTTGATGAAGGGTAGTAATATTGAGGAAGAGGATGTCGATAATTTTAATATGAAGGTGCATTCAATGACGGTACCTTTTGTTTCAGACAAGCGTTCACTTTTAGAAATTCAGTTATAATTTTTGCTATGCAAATCGTTGATTCTCATTGCCATATTGACCGTGTTGATTTAGATGCTTTTGGAGGTAGCATCGAATCAATGCTGGAACACGCTGAGGGCTTATCAGTATCAAAATTTTTGTGCGTATGCATTGATTTAGAGCACTTTGATCAAGTGCACAACTTGGCATTGGCTCACCCGAGTATTTTCGCATCGGTCGGAGTTCATCCGACAGAAACGAATTGTAAAGACCCAGAAGTCGATGAGTTACTGGTTTACGCAAAAAGCGATAGGGTGATTGCGATTGGTGAGACTGGTCTAGATTACTTTCACATTAAAAAAGACGATGCTGACTGGCAAAGAGAACGTTTTCGTCGCCATATTTCAGCTTCAAACGAGTCTGGTAAGCCAATGATCGTTCACATGAGAGATGCAAAAAAAGATACCATTAGGATTCTATCTGAGGAAAAAGCTGAGGCAGGAGTTATGCATTGTTTTACCGCAGATTGGGAGACAGCTAAGGCTGCATTGGACCTTGGAATGTATATTTCTTTTTCTGGAATTTTGACATTCAATAGCGCAAAACCTTTGCGTGAAGTTGCCAAGAAAATTCCCGCTGATCGTCTTTTAGTAGAAACGGACTGTCCTTACTTGACGCCGATGCCCTTCCGCGGAAAACCTAATAGCCCAGCTTATACTTATTATGTTGTAGAAAAACTCGCTGAAATTCGAAATACCAGTATTGATGAAATGGCAGCGGTGACAACGCAAAATTTTAATCAATTATTTTTTTCGTGACTTTATGACTATTCATGTCACAGCTAGACTTGTAACAGTTGACGAGTTTTCAATAGGGCAGCGGCTAGACAATTATTTGTTGAAGCAACTCAAAGGTGTTCCTAAATCTCACATTTATCGAATTATTCGTAAGGGTGAAGTGAGGGTCAATAAAGGCCGAAAAAAAGCAGAGTACAAGTTACAACCGGAAGATATTGTGCGCATCCCTCCTATAAAAACTGCTTCTGAAAAAGTCATAAAACCCTCGGATAATTTAATTGATGTACTTAATCAGTCAATTCTATACGAGGACAATGGGTTGATGATTCTTAATAAGCATCACGGCATGGCTGTACATGGTGGAAGTAATGTCAGTGTTGGTTTGATTGAGGCCTTGAAGACTAAATATAAACAACCCATTGAACTTGTTCATCGGCTTGATAGGTCCACTTCAGGATGTTTGATTTTGGCAAAAAAACGATCGGTTTTAAAAGCATTACATGAGCAACTGGTACAGCACCAAATGGAAAAACGTTACATCGCTCTAGTCAACAATTCTTGGAGTAAAAAACGCCATACTATTGATGCTCCGATTTATCAAAATTCTAGATATAGTGTGATTGATGCTAAGGGAAAACAAGCAGTAAGTCATTTTCATCCGCTGAAGAATTTTCAAAAAGATGACTTCAGTGCCTCCTTAGTAGAAGTTGTAATCGAAACTGGACGAACCCATCAAATTCGTGTGCATGCAAAATATGCAGACCACCCAATTGCACAGGACGATAAGTACGGTGACCAGTTGTTTGATAAGTTGATGAAGGAAAAGGGTTTGAATCGACTATTTTTGCATGCCAAGTCAATTACTTTTACAAATCCTACGACAAACGAAATCCAAAAAGTAGTCGCACCATTACCAATCGAACTTGAGGATTTTTTAAACAAGTTATGAATGCCTATTTCCGTTTAATGCGTCTTAATAAACCGATTGGTATATATTTACTTTTGTGGCCAACTTATTGGGCACTATTTTTGAGTGCAGGAGGTTGGCCCGATATTGATTTATTAATCATATTCACTTTTGGTGTAATTATTACGCGTAGTGCAGGCTGTGTAATTAACGATTATGCTGATCGTGAGATTGATAAACATATTGCTCGAACTCGTGATAGACCTATTGCTGCAGGCGAAATTAGCCCGAAAGCGGCTTTACTATTATTTTTTGCTTTAGGATTGGTAGCTTTCGCTTTGGTGCTGTTAACCAATACATTAACCATCAAGATCTCATTTATTGCATTAGCTCTCGCTGTTTTGTATCCCTTTACTAAGCGTTGGACAAATCTACCACAGTTAATTTTGGGCTTAGCATTTGCGATGAGTGTGCCTATGGCATTTAGCGCTCAAACCGGTACTGTGCCTGCATCAGCTGGATGGATTTTTCTCGCAACCGTGCTCTGGACGCTGATTTACGACACCCTTTATGCAATGGCAGATAGAGATGAAGATTTAAAAATTGGAGTCAAATCAACAGCGATTTTGTTTGCAAAATACGACCAAATTTTCATCACTTTACTGCAAATTTTATTAATGATAGTGTTTATAAAAATTGGAAATTTATTCGATTTAGGGGCTTTTTATGATATTTCTTTAATAATTATTTTATTGTTTATGATTTATCATCAATTATTGATCAAGAAACGTCAAAAAATGGACTATTTTAAGGCTTTCATAAACAACCATTTCATTGGTATGACAGTGTTTTTTGGTATTTTTCTATCTATAGCTATTTAACGATATCTTCTGTTGTTTTTTTGCAACAATTATGATTTTTTCTGCAAAATTTCTTCTATTTTTAGTGTTTTTTCCTCAAAAAAACTTGACATGCTGATTTTGCTACTATAAAAAGTGCACCAATCAACAAATATGTTGGTTGTCTTTTATAACTTAATGGAGAGATGTTATGTTAATGGATAATGTAACTGGATGGATCAGAAAGTTAACTGAAGCGGGTGTAGCAGCAATCGCACTTGCAGTAGTTGTACAAGTAATCTTTGGTTCGGGTGCTGCATTCCTTCCAGGGGATGTAATTGCTACCTTAACTGGTATTATTAGTTCGCTTGGCGGTGCCGGCTTAGTCGGTTTACTTGCAGCGGCCTTGTTATACAAGATCTTTACACGTTAAAAGTAACATATTAACTCAATAAAAGACCCGCCGAAAGGCGGGTTTTTTTATGCTTAATTTTAGTATTTTCTATTAATTTTCTTACTAATAAACTTGACACAATGTTTTTGGTACTATAAAAAGTGCACCAATCAACAAATATGTTGGTTGTCTTTTACCTCTAGAGGAGAGATGTTATGCTAATGGATAATATAATTGGATGGATCAAAAAGTTAACTGAGGCAGGTGTTGCAGTAATTGCTCTTGCAGTAGTTGTACAGATAATCTTTGGTGCTGATGCTGCGTTCCTTCCTGGGGACATTCTTGGCAGCCTAACTGGAATAATCAGTGCGCTTGGTGGTGCCAACTTGGTTGGTTTAGTTGCAGCGTTCTTAATCTACAAGATATTTACACGTTAAAAGTAACATATTAACTCAATAAAAGACCCGCCGAAAGGCGGGTTTTTTTCTTATAAGCTAGGTTGGTAAATAGAGATTGTTTAAATACCTCGTAATAACTCGTTGATACCAACTTTAGATCTTGTTTTAGCATCAACCTGCTTGACTATTACTGCGCAGTATAAAGAATAACTACCATCCTTTGATGGCAGGTTGCCTGATACAACGACAGAACCCGCTGGTATTCGCCCAAAAGTAACTTCACCAGTTTCACGGTTAAAGATTTTTGTAGATTGTCCAATATAGACGCCCATTGAAATGACAGCACCTTCTTCAACGATGACTCCTTCCACTACTTCTGACCGAGCACCAATAAAACAATTATCTTCAATAATCGTAGGATTTGCCTGCAATGGTTCCAGAACACCCCCAATACCAACACCTCCGGAAAGATGAACATTTTTACCAATCTGAGCGCAGGAGCCCACAGTTGCCCAAGTATCGACCATTGTTCCAGAATCTACATAAGCACCAATATTTACATAAGATGGCATTAAAACGGTATCTGAGGCAATATAAGAGCCACGTCTTGCTGTTGCAGGTGGAACGACTCGAACACCTGCAGCTTTGAACTCTTCAGGTGTTGTGCTAGCGAACTTTGAAGGTACTTTGTCATAATATTGAGTGAAGCCGGCTGTCATTGGAATGTTGTCTTCTAACCTGAAAGACAGTAAAACAGCCTTTTTTAACCACTCGTTAACCTGCCAATCTCCTATCCCCTTTTGTTCGGCAACTCTAGCCTTGCCGGTGTCAAGCAAATGAATCGCCTCTTCAACCGCTTGTCTAACTTCTATATTGGCTGAATCAGGTGTGATATGGGCACGATCTTCAAAGGCCGCTTCAATAATATCTTTCATAATTTTGTCAATAAAAAAAAGGCTTAATTATATCAGTCAGAACAGTTTGAGTCGTCTCTAATGCTCATGCTGGTGGTTATGATGATGCTCATAAGTTGCCATTAATTCATGTATTTGATCCGCAAATAAATCATTAAATTGTTCATCTTTTAGAATCGATTCTGGAAGCCCTTCACAACAAATATGGTGATATAAGCATAGAACTTGGGTGGACTCTTTCATTACTCGGTGAAGATCATGAGAAACCATCAACACAGCGCATTTTTGTTCTTGGTGAATCTCTTGGATCAATTTGTATAATTGCATCTGTCCATCTACATCAAGATTTTGTGCGGGCTCATCCAATATAAGTACGTTTGGTTTGTTAAGCAAGGCTCGTGTTAGTAGTACTTTTTGTAATTCACCTCCTGAGAGATTTTTTAAGGGCGCATTTAGTAAATCTTTGATACCTGTAAGTTCAGATGTTTGATTGGTAAAGTTTTTATCAGTCTTTTGGTTGAGTGTCAAAAAATCGACAACTGATATTGGAATAAAAGGGTTGGCAGTAAATGATTGAGGGGTGTAGCCTAAACGAACATTATTACTATGGTTCACTTGGCCACTATCTTGTTTAATGATCCCTAATAGAACTTTAATCAAGGAACTCTTTCCAGCTCCATTAGGACCAATCAAGGTAATGAACTCCCCAGGATGTAATTTCAGACTCACATCATCTAAGATATTTTTACCGTTATGATTAAGTGAAATATTGTCAGCGGTAATGAGTGCATCAGGCATACTTATATTTTAGCTAACAATCCTTAACAAGGCAGAATAATATACGACTAAGGTGATGTTTTTCAAAAGTGAGTTTGGCATAAAAAAAGCTGAGATTAGAGGTAAAATTCTTTCATGGCTCAGCAACTCATTTTAGTCGACGGTTCGGCATACTTGTTTCGTTCATACTTCTCGACCTTGTCACAAAATTTAAGTAATGATAAAGGCTTTCCAACGGGCGCAATGTTTGGTGTTATTAATGCGATTAAACATTTACAAAGACAATATCAAGATGCCAAGCTGATTATGATTTTTGATTCCAAAGGATCAAATTTTCGTCATCAAATTTATCCACAATATAAAGCCAATAGGAAACCCGCGGATGAATCGTTGATTGTTCAAATCGAACCTCTATATCAAATCATTAGAGCGATGGGTTTTCACTTTATTTGTGAAAAAGGTGTTGAGGCAGACGACGTTATAGCAACATTAGCTAAACTAGCACATGAAAAAAATATTAAAACCATCATAGCGAGTAGTGACAAAGACCTCTTTCAACTAGTAGGTGGTCATATCAAGCAACTTAATATGAAAGGTACGCTTTATGACGCAGAAATGGTGAAAGAAAAAATGGGTGTTAGGCCACACCAAATCTTAGATTTGTTAGCTTTGAGCGGTGATGCTTCAGACAATATACCTGGCGTACCAAGTGTAGGCCCCAAGACGGCTATAAAATGGTTACAGTTGTATGGTGATATAGAAGGTGTTAAGGCTAATGCAAACAAAATAGATGGCAAGGTTGGTGAAAAGTTAAGAGAATCATTTGACTTGTTAAATCTTTCTTACCAATTAGTCGAACTTAAGTTTGATGTTGATTTACCTCTTAATGTCTTTGATGATGAGCCGGGAGCAAACACAGAAGAATTGATAGAATTGTATACAGAATATGGTTTTTCTATGTGGCTAAAACAATTAGCTGATCAAGTAAAAGATAAACCAATAACTAAGACAATTGAACCTTTAGTGAGTGAAAGTCAAGATCAAAAGAGTACATTACTTCTTCAGGAATTTACGCAAACACTAATTCTTAAACAAGCTGATTTTGAATCCTTGCTGAAGCAGTTATCAGAGTCTACGTCTTTTGTTTTTGACTTGGAAACCAACAGTCTAGATTATATGAATGCAGAGATTGTTGGACTAGTGTTTTTGCTTGATAAGCAAAGTTACTATTTACCAGTTGCACACGATTACTTAGATGCCCCAGAACAATTGTCTCGACAGTCAGTGATGAAATCATTAAAGCCTATTCTTGAAAGTCAAGTTATTGGTAAGATTGGTCAAAATTTAAAATATGATGCCCATGTACTAGCAAATATAGGTATTGATTTGAGCGGAATTGTTGACGATACTATGATCAAATCATACTGCTTAAATTCTGTGGCGACACGTCACAACATGGATGATTTATCAGAGTACTATCTTGGTCATAAAACAATTCATTATGCTGATGTAGCAGGAAGTGGTAAAAAACAATTGACCTTTAATCAGGTAAATATAGAAGAGGCGCTACCATACGCCTGTGAAGATGTTATTGTCACCTATGAATTAAACAAAATCCTGGAATCTAAGTTACAACAATTTCCAAAATTAATGACATTGTATAGAACCTTAGAACTACCTCTAGTAAATATTATGCTAAAGTTGGAACGCAACGGTGCACTTATTGATGAGGTTTCACTCTTCAATCAACAGGTTCAAATTAAATCTGAAATGCAGGAGATTCAAACTCAAGCTTTTGAAATAGCAGGAGATGAATTTAATCTTGAATCACCTAAGCAAATCCAACAAATTTTGTTTAGTGAAGAAGGATTGGGTCTCACACCGAAAAAGAAAACTGCTAAGGGCCAACCATCAACAAATGAGGAGGCGCTAAAACTTTTGGAACACCCATTGGTGGATTTAATTATGTCTTACCGGACATTAACTAAACTAAATTCTACCTATTTAGAAGCTCTACCAAAACAAATAAATAGACAAACGGGTCGCTTACACACTTCTTATCATCAAGCAGTAACTGCAACGGGAAGACTTTCTTCTTCAAAACCTAATTTTCAAAATATCCCGATAAGAACGGAACAGGGTGCACAGATCCGATCAGCGTTTGTTTCTGATAAAGGTAATGTTATTTTGGCAGCTGACTATTCTCAAATTGAGCTGAGGATTATGGCGCATATTTCTAAGGACAAAAATCTGATTGAGGCATTTGCAAATAATATTGATGTCCATAGTGCAACTGCTGCTCAGGTATTTAACACAGAGTTGTCAGAAGTAAGCAAAGAGCAGCGCCGAAAAGCTAAAGCGATTAATTTTGGGCTAATCTATGGTATGAGTGCTTTTGGTCTGGCAAAACAAATTGATGTTTCTCGAACGGAAGCCAAACAATATATTGACGGTTATTTTGAAAACTATCCGGGTGTTTTGAAGTTTATGGATGAAACAAAAGAAAAGGCTAAATCACAAGGCTTTGTTGAAACGATATTGGGTAGGCGACTCTACCTGCCTCAAATCAATGCAAAAAACAAAATGCTACAGCAACACGCCTTGAGGACAGCAATCAATGCACCTATGCAAGGATCCTCAGCCGACATTATTAAACAAGCAATGTTAGATATTCAGGCCTGGATAGATCGTGAGAATAATGGTGTCAAGATGATTATGCAGGTACACGATGAATTGGTCTTTGAGATGGAGACCAATAAGGCAAAAGAGTATGCTGAAGATATATGTTCTATGATGTCAGATGCCGCCAAACTAAGTGTTCCTTTAGTTGTTGATGTGGGTATTGGAGATAGTTGGCAAGAGGCACATTAGAGTGCAAATTTATAATTTTATTTATCAAGTATGAAAATTTTGTTTTTCAAATTTGAATACAATATTTGGATAATAATGTGGTATCGAGTTAAACTAAAATGTCAACTACATAGTTCAATAAATCAGTAGTTAATTAATCATGAAAGAGCAGTTACAAGATCTACTTATTAAAAGCCTTGGCGACCTAATCGAAAAGGGTCTGCTCACTGAGCTACCTTCAAAGATTCGACTAGACCATACTAAAGATAAAACTCATGGTGATTATGCAACGAATGTTGCATTGGTGTTGGCAAAGCAAACCAAGAGTGATCCGAAAAAATTAGCGCAGACTATTGTTGATCAATTAGGAGAATCTGAACTTGTTAAAAAAACAGAAATCGCTGGACCGGGGTTTATTAATTTTTTCCTTTCTGATGAATCAAGCAGTGCTGTGGTTAATGACATTATTGATAGTGGTGACAGTTATGGTATGTCGACTATTGGTTCGGGAAAAAGTGTGCTCTTGGAATTTGTTTCAGCAAATCCGACAGGACCACTTCATGTAGGTCATGGCCGAGGAGCTGCTTATGGAGCTACAATTTCTAATCTCCTAAGGGCTGTTGGTTTTAAGGTTGACAATGAGTATTATGTCAACGATGCAGGTAGGCAGATGGATATTCTGACTGTGAGTATTTTTTTCCGGTATTTGACTTTATCTGGAGAGAAACTTAGGTTTCCTGATAACGGCTATCAAGGCAACTATATCAAAGATATCGCTGAAAGCGTCTTTAAAAAATATGGAGATAGATGGCGAAAGAGTTCATCAGAAGTCTATAAAGATGTTTGCAAAGATAGTCAACAGGGAGGTGATAAAGAATCTCATATTGATGAACTGATTGTTAGGTCAAGGCAACTCTTGGGTGAAGGTTATGAAGCCATCTTTCGTATTGGTATCGATAGTATTCTCGATGGGATTAAAACTGATTTAGCTGAATTTGGTGTTAATTTTGAGAAATGGTTTTTAGAGCAGTCTTTGATTGATAATGGGTTAACTAAGATTAGTGTTGACAAATTAAAGGAGTCCGGTCATATCTATTCAAAGGATGGAGCACTTTGGTTCAATACAACGGAATATGGAGATGAGAAGGACCGTGTTGTTGTTCGTGATAATGGTATCCATACTTATTTTGCCTCAGATATTGCTTATCATCTTGAGAAATTTGAACGCGGCTATGACAAGGTAATTAATATTTGGGGTGCTGATCATCACGGTTATATCGCTCGAGTTAAAGCCTCCATTGCTGCACTTAATCATGATCCTAATAAATTAGAGATTCTGCTGGTTCAGTTTGCTAACTTGTATCGTGGAGGCAAGAAGGTACAGATGTCAACTCGTAGTGGTTCTTTTGTGACCTTAGAAGAACTGCGTAACGAAGTAGGCAATGATGCTGCTCGTTTTTTCTATATTCTTAGAAAATCAGAACAGCATATGGACTTTGACCTAGATTTAGCTAAATCCAAAACTAATGAAAATCCAGTTTTCTATATCCAGTACGCGCACGCTCGTATTTGCTCTGTTTTTAAGCAAGCTGTAGAAAAAGGCATTAAATTTGAGAGTCAAGCAGCTGACCTGTCATTGCTTACAGAGGATAGTGAAAAGGCACTTTTAAAAGAACTTAGTCGTTATAAAAGTGTCATTGAATCCTCAGCCTTACAATATGAACCTCACCAGTTAGCTTATTATTTACGTGAATTGGCAACCCATTTCCATAGCTATTACAACATCTGCCCTTTCTTGATTGATGATAAAAAGCTTTCTCAAGCAAGACTGTCACTCATTTCTGCAACCAAACAAGTGTTTGTAAACGGACTAAATATATTAGGGGTGAGTGCACCAGAGTCAATGTGAATGATCAATCTCAAAGAGATCAGGCTTTAGATATAAGCGATTCTTTTATTGTACAAGCGCCAGCGGGTTCTGGCAAAACAGAACTACTTACTCAGCGTTATCTAAAATTACTTAGCATTGCTGATGAGCCTGAAACTATATTGGCAATAACTTTTACCAATAAGGCAGTAGATGAACTTAAACACAGAGTGGTAAGTTCATTGTTGCAAGCAAAATCAATTCCACCCAAAGAAGCACACAAACTGAAGACCTATAAACTTGCTAATCAGGTTTTAAAACAGTCTGAACTTCGAGAGTGGGATTTGCTCAATAATCCTTCACGGATAAAAATTAGCACCATTGATTCTCTTTCAAGTTTGATTGTGTCGAAATACCCATCATTGCAACAACTAATACCACCCAGAATAATGAGTGATCGTTATGAGTACGAATACATGTATCAAATGGCAGCAGAAAAAACACTGATGTTGATTGAGGAAGACGAGTACAACGAGTCTATTGCTAGAGTTTTATTATATTTGGATAATCATGTAGATAAGTTTTATCGGCTTTTGGTATATATGCTATCAAAACGAGAGCAATGGTTGCCTCGGTTGTATCTCAAAGGTGTGCTTGATGTTGATTTTTTGGAGCGAACTGCACAACAAATTATTGTTGAACATTTACAAGTTCTTAGAGAGATTGCATCGGAGTATTTGAATGTAGATATTTTCACTTTGCTTAGAGCTAATACTCGACCTGAAGTTTCCAAAATTAACAAACTTCCTGGTGACAAGCTAAGTGATTTGTCTAATTGGCAAATAATTGCTGATCTATTGCTAGCAAAAAGTAGCGGAGAATGGCGAAAAAAAATAGATAAGTCACTTGGATTTCCGCCAGAACTCAAAGAGCAAAAAAAATCTTTGATGGTAATTTTGAAAGAACTAGTTTCTGCAGATATTTTCAAAAAACAACTTCTTGAGTTAGATCAATTACCAAATGCTCATCAACATGAATCTACCATAAGTAATATCAACGATATTAGCCAAGTATTGAAACTAGGCGTTGCTCAATTAAGCTTGATATTTGAAGAACAAGGTGTTCAGGATTTTTCAGAAGTTGGAATGCAAGCAATTAAAGCGCTAGATAGTCGTGAAGTAGTTAATGATATTGTTTTATTTTTAGATTATCAAATCAAACATCTTTTAATTGACGAGTTTCAGGATACTTCTTATGCACAATTAAGTCTTATTCAAAAGTTGCTTGAGAGCTGGCAAGAGGGTGACGGTAAAACAATATTTTTGGTAGGTGATCCAATGCAATCAATCTATCGATTTCGTGAATCCCAGGTAGGAATTTTCTTAAAAGTAATGAAAAATGGAATTGCAAATGTAAAGATAAATTCATTATTAGTGAGTACTAACTTTAGATCGAATATGAGTATTGTTGCATCAAATAATACTTTTTTTTCTGATATTTTCCCTAATATGGATAACCTAATACAGGGTGCTATTCATTTTTCTAAGTCCACCTCAGCTTCCAAAGATATGTCTCAGGATGCGGTTAAGTTCTATCCCTTTGGTTATGGCCAAAATAAACAAGAGGCTGAACAAGTGAGTGCCATTATCAGTGAAGCACAACTCCATGACCCAACTCAAGAGATTGCAGTATTAGTGAAGTCGAGAACTCATTTGCAAGACATCATTGCCTCACTCCAGTCTCATGAAATTAATTTTGAAGCTGTAAAAACAGAACCTTTAAGGTCTGATTTGTTTACTCGAGATTTAATAAGTCTAACTCGTGCCCTAATAAGTTTAGGAGATAAATTGGCCTGGCTATCCATTCTTCGCTCCCCTTGGTGTGGCTTAAAACTAAATGAATTATTGATTCTGAGTCGCTCTGATGAGATGACAATTTTTCACCAACTAAGTGACGATGCTACTTTAAAGGAGTTTACTGAGGATGGTTTGAAACGAGCAAAACACCTGTATCAAGGAATTTCGGAGGCAGTCTTCAATGAAGGACGCTTCTCTTTTGTTGAGCGTTTTCTTTATGCTCTAAATCAGTTGAATCCAGACCAAGAAATGAACCAACAGCAACGAAATATAAGGTCTCAGTTTGTCTCTCTTTTAAGTGAATGTGAGAGCAACGAAAATCTTAATATTGATACCCTAGAGTTAATGCTTCAGGACTTATACGCACCTTCCCAATCTGCCTCTGTGAAGCTTATGACTATCCATCAGGCCAAAGGATTAGAGTTTGATATAGTTATTCTTCCTGGGTTAGGTAAAACAGGGAAAAGCAACCCTTCAGCTCTGATTCAGATACAAGAATTTTCAAACCATAATATATTATTAGCGCCTATCAAGTCAGCCTATGATAGAGAGGAAAGTAAGACATATCTTTATTTGAAATATATTGAAAAACAACAAAGTCATTTCGAGATGATGCGCTTATTATATGTAGCGATGAGTCGTGCAAAAGAAAAACTACATTTACTGGGGAGCGTTAATAGATCAGGCAAAGTCTCAAGTAATACATTTCTTGATCTGTTGAGTCATTTTTATCAAGAATCAATTGACAACTTGGAAAATTTTCCTGAAGAAAATATCAAACAATTAGTTGCACCTAAAATGATTCGTTACACAGAGCTCCCGACTCTTTCTGAAAGGGAAACTCAACATATTAATGAACCGAAAAATTTATCCAGAAATATTGATTTAATTTATCAAAGTGCGCTAGGTACTATTGTTCATTATTTTTTAGAACATAGTTTGTTTGAACCCTCAGAAAAAAGTGTTGAGATAAAGTTACTGGAGTTTGGTTTGCCAAAAAAACTCCTTCACACATACACCAAACAAGTTTGTCAGTTACTTCAGAATACTAGGCAAGATAAAATGTTTGATTGGCTGTTTCAGCACAGAGAGTCTACTCAGGTTGAAGCCGAATATAGTGATAACTCAAAAAATATTATTATTGACAGACTATTCATCGAGGATGGCGTGCTGTGGATTATTGACTTCAAAACAGCTTCACCAACAAAAGATGAATCTATTGATACCTTTATTGAGCGTCAAAAAAAATCTCATCAAGAGCAACTTCTAGAATATCAAGAAATTCTACAGAACGTCTTCAAGTTGCCTACAAAGTTAGCTTTATATTGTCCAGCTATTAGTCAATTGATATATCTATAAATTTATTTTAAGTAGATAAATTACTGGACAAAATAGAGAATTACACCTATGATGATTGCCAATTTATTAGAGTATTTATTGGTATGAGTAAGCCCAGTGAACTGATTGGTTGGAATGACTATAGCTATAGTTATGGCGATAGGGAGATTAGAACGATTAATCCTTCTATACAAAGTGGTTCTACGGTTTTATTTGAAAGCTATGAGGATATGCAGTTGCATGATAAGGGCCAATACCCTGGTGTCACTTACGGGACGGGCGGTTTATCAACTCAGAAGAGCTTTGAAGAAGCTATATGCAAGCTTGAAAATGGTCATATTTCACGTGCATTTCCTTCAGGTATTAATGCAATTATATGTACATTAATGGCGTTTACTCAGAGTGGTGATGAGGTGCTACTTACTGACAATGTCTACGGACCCACTGCGAGATTCTGCCATAAAGTTCTTGCTAAATACAACATTAAAATTACACATATAGAGTCGGATATTGGTTCTGAAATTAGTCAATATATCAATGATAATACCAAACTAATTTTTTTAGAGTCTCCAGGTTCTAATACTTTTGAAATTCAAGATATTCCTGCAATTGTGAAAATAGCAAAAAAAGCAGGTATTCCTACAGTCATTGATAATACTTGGGCTACGCCATTATTTTTAAAACCTTTGGATCTTGGAGTTGACATTTCGATTCACTCGGCGACGAAATATATTTGTGGCTATTCTGATGTTTTAATAGGTTGTATAACTGTAAATCAGAAGTATTCAGGAGAGTTTGATGAGTATTTGCATGCAGTTGAAAGTTATACGAACCCGCATGACTGTTACCTAGCTTTGAGAGGATTAAGAACACTCCAAGTTCGTCTCAGTGCTCATCAAAAGTCTGCATTTGAGATTGCGAGATGGCTAGAAACAGAAGACATTGTTGACTGTGTAATTCATCCTGGCCTAGAATCACATCCTCAGCACAATCTCTGGAAGAGAGATTATTCTGGTGCATCTGGACTCTTTGCATTTACATTTAAAGAAAAATATTCAGATAAACAAATTGCGTTATTTGTAAATTCACTCGAGATGTTTGGGCTTGGATATAGTTGGGGTGGTTTTAAAAGCCTTGTAACTGCAAGACAATATAAACGTGATGGCAAATGGGTGCATGATGGTAAGCATCTTATTCGACTCAATATAGGTCTTGAGGATACAAAGGACTTAATTTCGGATATAAAAAGTAGTTTTAGTACACTAAATTAAACTATTTCACTCTCTTTTATCGTTAAGAACAGTTACGCGCTGCATATGACGAATATTAGGTAAATAATCAACAACAGCGTAGTGTTGTGTAATTCGATTGTCCCAAATGGCAACAGAATTATTGCGCCAACGAAACCTGACTTGGAATTCTGGTTTATTAATGTGTTGGTACAAGAATTGCAATATATGGTCACTTTTTCCTTGACTTTCATTAACTATATTGCGTGTAAATGACTGGTTAACATTTAAATATCTCAAGCCAGAGACCGGGTGAGTCTCGATAACTTTGTGAACTGCAGAGCCAACATTCTTAAGTGCATTATTAACAGAATCAATGCCGCCATCTCTGTAAAAATCATTCCTAAACGTTCCCATATCATTGATAGCTTCCAAGTTTTCCAAGTGCTGCTTCCAGCCATCTGGCAAATTATCATAAGCAGCACTCATGCTTGCCCAAAGAGTGTCACCACCAACATCAGGAATTTTTATACCGTGCAAAATACTGGCAAATGGAGGGTTAGCCTTGAAGGTAAGATCCTTGTGCCAGTCATTAGTATCTGGAATGATATCTTCATCATTCTTAAGTAAAACAATATTTTCATAACCATCAACATGAGGATAGACAGGATGAGGGGGTTCCGGTTCACCAAAACTTTTGGCTAGTTTTAAGTGGCTTTCTGGAGACAAATCTTGGTCTCGAAAAAAAACAACTTGGTATTTAATCAGTGCCTTGTATATCTGATCACATATATCATCGTTTAGGTCTTTGTTAAGCGATACTCCAGAAATCTCTGCCCCAATGGCAGGGGTAACTGCTTCGATTTTCAAAATTCACTCCTTAACCAAAAAATCCATACTTTATAAGAAAAACTATGAAAAAGCAATGATTACTTATGACTCTTGTTTGTCATGCTTTAACCACCATAAAAGAAGTAATAACTGAAATATTAATAATGGGATAACAGACAACATCGTTACTTCCCAACTATAGTTGAACACAAACCAGCCCGCTGAAAGAGCTGCAAAGGCTTGAAAACCAAAAATTAGAGAATCATTGATTGATTGAACTTTAAACTTTTCATTTTCATTATAAGAACGAGGTAATAAATTAGTACCTCCAATAAACAAAAAATTCCAACCCAGACCAAGGAGCATTAAAGACCACCAGTAGCTATTTAAAGATTGGCTGAGGTATGCAATGGTAACAGAGATAAATAAAATAATAACACCAAGAATCATCATTCGAGAAAGCCCTAAATACTTAACAATCATTGCTGTAAAAAGTGATGGTAGAAACATCGCAATGACATGGCTCTGGATGACAAATTTAGTATGTTCAAGTGAAAAGCCATCCATCACATGCATACTCACTGGGGTTGCTGTCATGACAAAACTCATCACGACATAACCTGTAGTTGCAGCACAAACAGCAACAATGAAAGAGCCTTGCTTAATAATTTCATTCAAGGGACGTTTTGATTTGTTTACTTGTTCCTGAAATTTTTTAGCTGGTTGAAAAAAACAAAGCAAAACAAAGGCAGCAACGAAGAGTATGGCAAGCAAAACAAATGAGCCTACAAAATCAACCTCAAACCAATCTTTTCCTAAGGTAGCAACTTCAGGTCCAAGATACGCTGATAGCAGACCCCCAAGTAGAACTATAGCTATTGCTGTAGTTCTTTGTTCTTCTTGAACGCTTTCAATTGCTGCAAATCTAAATTGATACATCGTTGCAGCTGTAGCACCTAACAAAAAACTCGACAGACAAAAAAGAAGAAAAGATTCAGTATAAATGGCATAGATGCCTAGGCCTATTATGGCGATTGTGTAGAGACATACACTCAAAAAAATTCTTTTACGACCAAACAGAGACATTAGACGATTGACCGGTAGAATGGTGAGTGCAGTGCCAACTACAATTATTGCAACTGGAAGAGTTGAAAGATTTTTTACGGAAGTAAGTGAGTTGCCGATAATCCCGCCAACAAAAACCATGAATACCGCAACTGACATAAAAAATGCTGAACACATCGCTAATAGCCAGACATTTTTTGGGAGTTGAAGCATTAAATAAGGATTTCTTCTATTAGGACGGAATTATTATTTTTTCTTTCTTTTCCAATTATCAATCGTTTTTTGCTTTTTTCGGCTTAATGTCAGTTTTTCACTAGGAGCGTCTTGGGTGATAGTTGAGCCAGCTCCAATAGTAGCATTTTTACCAACTGTTATTGGAGCAATTAATTGAGTATCAGATCCAATAAATGCACCATCTTCAATGATGGTTTGATGTTTATTTACACCATCATAATTACAAGTTATAACACCAGCACTAATATTAACATTTTGACCAATTGAACTGTCACCAACATAGCTTAGATGTGGTACCTTAGATTTGTCACCAATTGTGGATTTTTTTACTTCAACAAAATTACCAATTTTGGCATAATTGCCCACCTTAGTTTCTGGGCGAACACGAGCAAAAGGACCTACAGTAGTATGGCTTCCAATTATAGAATTTTCAATAATAGAATTTGCCTTAATTTCTGCATGATCGCCGATTTTAGCGTTTTTTATAATACAATTAGGAGAAATTAGAACATTTTCACCTAATTCGTTTTCACCTTCAAAGACGACATTTATGTCTACTGAACAGTCCTTACCAAAGATTAAATTACCACGACAGTCGAAACGATTTGGGTCTTTAATAGTTAACCCGTTAGACATCAAATCTTTTGCTTGCTTTTGCTGATAAATTCTTTCCGCTTCAGCCAATTGATTTTTATTGTTTATACCCATAACTTCAGATACATTGTCGCACACTAATGATGAAATAGTAACATTATCTGAGACCGCAATTTCAACAATATCAGTGAGATAAAGTTCACCTTGTTTGTTATTGGGTTCTAGTTGGCTTATATATTTCTTTAAAAGAGATCCTTGGATGGCCATAATGCCAGTATTTATTTCATTAATTTTTTGTTTCTCGTCATCTGCATCTTTGTGTTCAATAATAGCTTGGATTAGTTTATTTTTATCACGTACTATACGACCATAACCACTTGGTTCATCTAGAGTTACGCTTAAAAGTGAAAAGCCTGTTAACTGTGATTGGGCTATTAGTGATTT
>ENA-ORXI01001376-ORXI01001376.1-sediment-metagenome-genome-assembly--contig:-NODE-1376-length-18877-cov-8.232394_pt1 | contig 18877 bp, 20 predicted proteins | sample MGYA00237861_ERZ511468 | MGnify/ENA primary metagenome ERZ511468 (study PRJEB26299, sample SAMN06266213) | sediment metagenome | isolation source: Hudson Canyon methane seep mesocosm | place...
CCGTAGGCATTAATTGTCACGTAATTTTTGCCGCTTGCTTGGGCTGGGATGCCCAAAACAAGCTTTCGAAAAATAGTGGCGCGCTTGAGGTTATGACCACATTACAACTCATCTTGAACGATATTTTCCGCCCGTGTAGCCAATACAAAGTGGGAACGGATATTACTTATATGAAAACAAGTGAAGCTGTTGGCAATGTTTTTGGTGGTGGAGATTATATGATAATCATAATAGTTACTTGCACCATGTATTAATCTTTTAAGCAACAATTTTCGTAATAAAGCATTGATTGAGTGATTGATGTGGATATTAGCAAAAAAAAATTCACTTAAAAGACGCTATATCAAGTCTTCTAATCATGAACTATTCAGCAGGTGTAAAACATTTTATCTATTGGAATTAATTGCTATTCATGAAGTCCAAACGCTAATTAATCAGGTATATGGCTTTTATCCCGGATGTTCTACTATCTTTAATTAATATAAAAGGAGGTAATCATGGATCCTTTAATGGTCAGTTTAATTGTTTTGGTTATTATTGCTGGTATTGTTTGGTGTCTGATTAGGAATTCCTGTTAAGACAGAAGCCATTGACACTCAATTAAACGTCTGTATGTCGTCAAAACATTTTGGACAATCGCTGCCAGCCATGGAAAGCGAATGTGAGGGTTGGTAGCTCCCGGTAGGCGTAGGTCATTCTGGTATCCGTCGTAGGCATTAATTGCCACGTGATTTATGACGCCTGCTTGGGCTAGGATGCCCAAAACAAGCTTTCGCATAAATAGGGGCAGGCTTGTTATTATTTTATGAACCGTATGGGTTATGAGGAGAAGTGTACGGATAATGATTTGATCGCGTTGACTCTAATTCCAATGTGCATTCCCTCGTGTTATTAGGCCAGAATTACAGTAGCCCCGGTGGACGATGCTGCACACCAAAAAACTGGCCAAAACGATTTTCCAAAACCTCATTTAAGTTAAAACACTCCTGAGGGATAAATCCTTGATATCTGGCACTGTGTTGCAAAACCAGATCGGTAATAGCACATACGCTGGCTGCAGTAGTGACCTGAATGGCGGAGCAAGATTTATTGACTATTATTCGAGGATAAATTTTATTGGCATAGTTCTTTTCAAACAATTCACCCTGTTGCTTCCCCGTAACAGAGACATAGATCAGTACCACATCTCGTAATGTTTTCGGGATAGCATTTTCCAGAATCCTTTTAAGCATCCTGCGATCTTCCTTTAATTTAAGGTCATTCATCATAAACTGCATTTTTTCACAATGGCCAGGATAACGCAGAGTCTTATAATTCATGGTTTTGACCCGGCCTTTATAAGTTTCAGCCAAAGTCCCTAGACCTCCTGAGGTATTGAACGCCTCATATAACAGACCATCCAATTCAATGGTTTCGTATCCTTCGAATGGTAGCAGGGTAACTACCTGACCCTCCTCGAGACCATAACAGGGATTACAGTACTCGTTAATTAAACCTTCTGTCGACCAGGTCAAAGAATATTTAAGGGCATTGTTCGGATTAATCGGTAATGCTCCCACGCGTAGTTTTACCGTTTCAAGAACCTCGAATTCGCCCATTAAATCATTGGCTACGATGCTAATAAAACCGGGTGCCAAGCCACATTGAGGCACAAATGGAGTCGGTTGCTTAGTACTGAGTGAATGAATATATTGCGCAATTGCAACATCTTCTGAGAGGTCGAAATAGGCGATTTGCAGTTCATTAGCAATGCGTGCGACAGCACAATTACAGTAAAAAGGCAGTGCTGAAATCACCCCATGCAGGGCATGCTCAGATAAACAAAGTCGTAAGGCATCGCTGTCGGTTACATTCAAATGAACCGTGTGGAAATTTGCCTGCCCCTTGCTCCAGACATCTAGCGCCTTATCATCACGGTCTGCCAGTATTATCTCATAATCCTCATAATCCTCATAATCCTCATAATCCTCATAATCCTCATAATCCTCATAATCCTCATAATCCTCATGCTCCGATAGCAAACAAGCGACCACCACACCAATGGTTCCGGCGCCAAGAACCATGACTTTTTTCTGCGCCTGACGCATTTAACTCACCTGCACCGAGGTGCGTATCACATGCGCTGCTTGCACCGGTAAAAAATACGGGTACACCGGTGCAGAATGCAATGGATTATCAGAGTCAAATTTAATGTCATACAGTGCAAAATACGCTGGCTTAAATAATTCAGTCATTTCCCGACGTGAAACTAATTCCAATAATTTGCCATTTTCAATACTGGCTGCCAGGAAGGCATGGTTTTTTTTAAATGTTGTCGAATCCGCCTAGGAATATTGCTATTTTTTTACGGCCGGGTGAAAACTTGTTCTAATAAACCTGAGGTAAACTGTCCAGTAGCCGTCATCACGTTGATGTTGTTGTGTTCCAGAGCAGATATCAAATCAAGCAATGAAACTTCCCTTCTTTGTTCATGGATGATGTGGGTGGCACGTAAGGCTAGATGATGCGCTGTATAACCGTAGACATAATTCCAGTGTTGAATGATCTGCGGACTATTTGCAACCGATGACTGATCGATAAACAAGCGTAATTGTTGTCCATTTTCCAGCATTTTATACAAGACATAGGCATCCCAACCGTCTTCAAATTGAAAATAATTTTCGCTATTTATCTGACAAGGCAGATAACCATGGTGCCCACACAAATTTTCTACCACTCTTTCTGCATCCTCTCTCTCAGCACAGCCACAACGAATAGCAAGGTGATCAAAGTGTAGAGTCCAGCCCTGAACTTCAGCAATTTTTAATAAGATTAAGTCTGCTTGACTGTTCAGTAAAGATTCAATAGATTTGACCGCTGTATAAAGATCCAGACTTGAAACAAACTCAGCGATTCGGCGCGCATCCTCATCATTAATCTGTTGGCGGGCATGGTTAAAAATTGTTGCCAGAAATTCTGTCGCGTAATCACTGACATAATCACAAGCATGAGCCAGGTCTTCTTCAAAAGGTTTAAGTTGTCTGGCTTGTGTGTATGCGGTCAGCAATTCATCCACAGTATGCACCGTATTAAACAACTGTTTATCATCTGTAGTTTTTGCTTCAACGGCAAACGGTGTTAGCTCTATGCTGGATGATTCCTGAGTTGAACAAGGTAAGGTGATTTGACACTGCTTTTCGGGAGTTGTTCGTAGGCCCGTAAATCGACTCGACACATCGTTGACCAATTGCACCGCAAATTCTTCATGCTGTTGAAACATGATAAGCTCCGCGTAGTAATCCTGAGTCTTTATTTAGACAGTATTAACAAGGAAAGTTTATAAATGGCTTGAACTTTCATTGTCCTGATTAATCGAATGAGCAATTATCCTTAGTCTCCGGCAAGTCTGTTAGCGAGGTTCTTATGCATTCTGCACTTGAAACACTGGGCATTCAACAGATGAACAACAGCAGTTGTATAGGAGGACGCTGGTGCGGTGATACCCGTCTGGATGTTATCGAATCCATCAACCCTTCAGACTTGAAATGTCTGGCCATGATTCGACCAAGTACTGAACCAGAATATCAGCATATCATTGCCCAATCCACCCAAACATTTGCAACATGGCGTACTATTCCGGCACCCAAAAGGGGGGAAATGGTACGACGTATTGCCCAGGAATTACGCCGAAAAAAACACCAGCTCGGTGATTTAGTGGCATTAGAAACGGGAAAAATCAAGTCCGAAGCTGACGGTGAAGTACAGGAAATGATTGACATTGCCGATTTCGCCGTCGGACAGTCACGTATGCTCTATGGCAAAACCATGCCTTCAGAACGTCCACAACATCGCTTGTATGAACAATGGTTACCGCTGGGTGTCGTTGGTATCATTACCGCATTCAACTTTCCTGTTGCAGTGTGGGCCTGGAATGCATTTATTGCCGTCATTGCAGGCAATACAGTCATCTGGAAACCATCACCCAAAACACCGCTCTGCGCTATTGCAATACAAAACATTTGCAATCAAATAATGTCCGAGATGAACTATCAGGGCGTTTTTTCCCTATTCATTCCAGATGATCGTAAATTGCTTAATCAATTCGTTGAAGACAGACAGATCCCACTGATTTCCTTTACCGGTTCCAGTGTCATAGGTCGGTCAATTAATATAAAAGTAGCTTCCCGCTTAGCAAAATGTTTACTTGAATTATCCGGTAATAACGCGGTCATTGTTGACGAATCTGCTGATATCAATCTTGCCATTCCTGCTATTGTGTTTGCCGCCGTCGGCACAGCAGGACAACGTTGCACTTCAACGCGCAGATTGCTAGTCCATGAAAAACTTTACGATACCTTTATTAATCATTTACTCCATGCTTATCAACAAATAACCATAGGATCCCCGCTAGACAGCAGGACAGTTGTAGGACCTTTGATTGATGCGCAGGCCGTTGAGAAATTTCAGCAGGTTATGGTTGAAGTCAAACGACAGCAAGGAAGGATTGTTTATGGCGGAAATGTTGTGGATACAACGGGTTGTTTTGTTGAACCCACGTTGGTTTGTGCAGAAAACAATTGGACTATTGTCCAGCAAGAAACCTTCGCCCCGATTCTGTATGTCATGAAATTTAAAACCCTCGAACAGGCTATTGCCATACAAAACAATGTGCCACAAGGACTTTCTTCTGCATTATTTACCGACAATCTTTGTCACGCGGAACACTACTTATCAGCCGTTGGCAGTGATTGCGGTATTGCCAATATTAATATGGGTACATCTGGCGCTGAAATTGGTGCGGCCTTCGGTGGGGAAAAGGATACCGGCGGCGGCCGTGAAGCCGGTTCAGATGCCTGGAAAAGTTATATGCGCCGCCAAACCAATACCATTAATTGGGGAAAACAGGTGGCCTTAGCTCAAGATATTTTGTTTCCGATGATGCGTTAAAGCAAGGATCACGACAGATAAGGAAACCTTGGTTTAGATTAGAGAACATCAGAGGACTATCATTTACCTGCACCAGAAAATGCTTACGATTAGGTGATGCAAGTTTTTACAAAGAGGGCATAAAAGCCTGAAAGTTTTATCGCGGGATGATATCCAGAAACTGATTCATAAAGTCGATTTACATCTCATATTTTCAACAAGTAACCGAGGCGAGGGAGTCTGATTTTTCGCATTATATAATGCGTTTAATTTGTTAGTCCGTCATGCTACGTATTATGCGCATGGGGTAATTGAATTAATGATGTGACCAATGGCTATCCTTTAATGATCAGTGAGATGACTTTATTGACGGCCATAAGAATAGTCTGATTCTCAGCATCAAAGTTTTGCTGTAACCATTCGCAGTTGACCAGTGCCGAAATTTCTATGAATTATTTTTGTAAAATCACTATTCTTTATCAAGCTTTAGTAAAAAGGGTAGTCAACCCAATAAAACAGATGTATTCAAGTATTTGTGCTCAGTAAAATTAAAAGCTTAACCATTAATATATTTGGTGAATGAGATGAGTGGTGATTAGATTTTGTATGTTGAAACTCACCTAATTGCCTTGACACCTTGATTACTCAGCTAGCATTGTTTTTAACTGGTGATTTAACATTAAGAAGTGGAAAAGTGATTGGTCAAAAAACATTTTAAGTTCACTATTTAAGAAAGATAATAATTCTTTCATAGTCTACATATAGTGGCTATGCTTAATATTATGTCAATTAGGCTGCATAATATTTATTTTTCAATATTCACATATTTATGATGAATAAAAAAATAAAAGAAGTTTTATGAACACAATTACTGAAGTTCTTACTGGCATTGTCAATAGGGTGACATACCATAATCCTTCTACTGGATGGTCTGTGCTGCGTGTCCAGCCTTTTCAATCTCCCCATCATCAGGAAACCGTTACCGTTCATCAGACTAAAGTTTTTGCCGGTGCAACGATGGAATTTCGTGGTGCTTGGGTGCTAGATAATAAATACGGTCGCCAATTCAAAGCAACGGAGGCTATTGAAAAAAAACCTGCCACAACAGCAGCTATTGAAAAATATCTAGGCTCTGGGTTGATCAAGGGTGTTGGACCTAAAACCGCAAAGAAGATTGTTAAATATTTTCAAAATGAAACTTTGAATATTTTCGAAGACGAAATTAAACGATTAACTGAAGTCCCGGGGATTGCTAAAAAGAAATTAAAAACTATTGAAGATGCCTGGATTGAACATCGAGCGATTCGAAAAGTTATGATGTTTCTCCAAGGCCACGGAATCAGTACTTTGTTTGCAGTGCTGATTTATAAAAAATATGGTGATACAGCCATTTCGATGGTCACAGAGGATCCTTATCGTTTAGCGAATGATTTTTATGGTATTGGTTTTCTTTCTGCCGATAAAGTAGCTCTGAGTATTGGGTTATCAGTCGATTCCAGACAACGCATGATTGCAGCAATCAAGCATGTTCTGGCAACCAGTCGTGAACAAGGGCATTGTTATTTAACTGAGAAACAGATTAATGCAGGTGTCATGGAATTGATTGATATTAACTTATCTGATCGACTCATTGATTATCTTGAATTAATGGAACATGAGGGTCAACTTTGTATTCGACAGATTTTGACAGACAAGGATGAGTTTAACTGTTATTACTCCAAAACACTTTTTTATGATGAGTCTACTGTCGGTTCTATATTACGAGGAATAAATACTGCTATTTCGAGTGAGCCGGATAGGATAGCTAAATGGATTAGTACTTATTGTGAGAGTAAGTCCATAGCACTGAGTGATGAACAGTGTGATGCAGTTAAAGGGGTAGTTCAACAGCGCTTTTCAGTATTAACGGGTGGTCCGGGTTGCGGTAAAACGACAACAACCTTGGTGATTGTACGGTTACTTGAGGCGATGAAAAAGTCTGTTTTATTGACTGCACCGACTGGCCGTGCTTCGCAGAGGATGAGTGAGGTGATTGACCGCGAGGCTAAAACCATTCATCGTTTGCTGGAGTGGAAAGGGGGTGAGTTTCAGATCAATGCAGAGTCACCATTGAAAACTGATTTTTTGATTGTTGATGAATGCTCAATGTTGGATATCAGTTTAACAGCTTCTTTATTAAAGGCGGTTCCCAGTTATTGTCAGGTGCTTTTTATTGGGGACCCGGATCAATTACCGTCAGTCGGTGCGGGCAATGTACTTAAAGATATTATTTCTTCTACTGTTATTCCTTGCTTTCGATTAACCCAAGTCTTCCGCCAGGCGGCAGAATCTTTGATTATAAAATATGCCCATCAAATTAATAAAGGAGAAACACCTTACATTGACTCGCCATTTAAAAGTCCGGACATCTGGAAACATGGCGGTGATTGTTTATTTATTGATTCGGATGAGGCGACTCAGGAACAACTTGGTTTTATTGCTCGTGTAAAACGGTATTATGATTGGCATACGGAAGAGTTGGAAAACCTTATTTTATGTGAATCAACGAATGAGAAGACACTTTATGAGTTTAGAACTGAAGAGATTATTAAATCAGCTTATGAAGTGGATTTTGCAATACCTGATAAATTTAAACATGTTGATATTGCGCAATTAAATCAAACTGTAGATCAGATTGATGCATTGAAATCCGTGGTTAAGAAAATACATCCCTGGTCTTCATTGCATTATGGTTTATCTGCTGTGGAGAGTGTGGTTAAACTTTATCTGGATTGGATTCCTAAATATCATGGAGACAGTGCAGAAATACAGGTTTTAACGCCTATGACTCGTGGTAGTTTGGGTTCTGCTAATCTTAATTTAGTTATCCAGGCAAGAGCCAACCCACCCTCCAAAAGTAAGCATCAATTAAAAATGGGTGAGCGGATATTTAGAGAGGGTGATCGTGTTATTCATCGTCGTAATAATTATGACTTAAATGTTTTTAATGGTGATATTGGTAAAATCCAAAGTATCGATAATGAAGAACTCACTGCTATAGTTTCATTTTACCCGGGTCACCGGGAAGTAAATTATAAAAAAGAAGATATTATGGAGTTGGATTTGGCATATGCTATTACCATTCATAAGTCGCAAGGCAGTGAATTTAAGACGGTAATAATACCTATTCATACGCAACATTTTAAAATGCTTTATCGTAATCTTATCTATACTGGATTGACGAGAGCAAAAGATTTAGCGGTCTTTGTGGGAACACGCAAAGCATTGTCAATGGCGATTCGACAGCAGGATGTTAGCCAGCGCCAGACTGCTTTACAGACATTACTTAAATGATCCTGAAACTTTCTTATATGTTGTCTTTAGTACTTTTATATCTAGTATTTTTGCTTGTTATTTTTCTGTTCCAAAGGAAATTGATTTATTTACCTGAAACGTTTCCTTCAGACTGTTTAGATGAATTAACGAGGCCCTATAATTTAAAACCCTGGCCTGTTGAACAAGGCTACCGTGGATTTATTAATAGGAATCAGTTGCCACAGGCTAAAGGCACTATTGTGATCTTTCATGGTAATGCCGGTTCTGCTAAAGGGCGTTACTATTATATTGAAGCACTTGAGCGACTTGGCTATCGTGTAATATTAGCCGAGTATCCAGGCTATGGGGCACGATTAAAGCGGCCTTCGGAAGCCATTTTAATTGAGGATGGCTTGCAAACAACACTCTTGGTTCAGGAACAGTTTAAGGGGCCGGTATTTCTTTGGGGGGAGTCACTGGGAGCAGGCGTTGTTACTGGGATTATAAAAACAGGGGAAATTAAGGTAAAAGGGATTGTTCTTATGACCCCTTTTGATAATTTAGCTAATGTTGCCCACCATCACTTTTGGTTCTTTTGGGGTAAATGGCTAGCCATTGATAAATTCAACAATATTGAAAATTTAGAAGAATTTTCCGGAACTACGGCTGTTATTTTAGCCCAAAAAGATAAAATAATTCCTAATCGATTTACTTTGAATTTGTATGAATCAATAGTAGGAAAAAAGAAGATTTGGAAGTTTGCCGAATCAGGGCACAATTCAGTACCTGTTAGTCCCAAGTCTTTATGGTGGTCTGAAGTAATGAAATTTGTAAGTAATAATTAAAAAGAATCCGTGATGGGTTTATAAAGCATGAAGGATTTTGGTGGGATTACCCCGATTTTTATTTGAGGCTATAATAGTCGAAAGGGTGCACTCAATAGTGAAGGAAACAAACAAATTGAATACACCCTTTCTTGTGCGTGGCTGTCATGGCTAGAACCGCACCCTTACACCGTGGGGGGAAGAATGCTATGGATTGGTTCTCACGCACATAAAAATTAGAGACTTAATGTTAACAACAGTTCATTTGTCTGATGGTTGAAAACCGGAATCAAAATCTGGGATTTTTCACTCTACTGGGTGTTCTTTATGGGTGAAATTGATTTTTAGTATTTTGAGGAAATATTTTGTAAATTGTAGAAAAGTCCATCACTGCATTAGATCAGCTAAAGAATCCTGGCTAACGATTATTAATTTTACCGTGCCTGAATAGCCTCGTTTTGATGGCAGCGACTGTTTTACGGTGCACTTCTTGGCTCAAGTACTGGATTGTGCTGATCCTGATCCTGTTACGGTTACAGTTCCGTGGATGTCTTTAGTTGATAATGCAAAACACATACCACAAAAGATTGCTAAGTAGTGTTCATTTTTTAGTAAAAAAGGCATTGACAGAGGCATGTGGATATGGATATTGAGTGTTTTTGCGAGAGGGCCTCTGTCAGTCTTTTTATCCAGTGTGCTCAATTGGTATTGTTAATGGCTAAACGTTTCGTAAAACGTCTCTCAGTAGGTTTTGTTTAATCTATTCCGGTGTTTTTGGCAATATAGAAAATGTAGATTGTAAAAGGAGTGTTTTTTCTTATCCACAAAAAATGTGGATAAGTCTGTGGGAAAGTGTGTCGATGTTATGGCGTCTTTGAGGGCAGTAAAGCTGTACAATTTTTGGTCAATGCTTAGGGTTGTATTTTTGATAATAAAATGATTATTTTGGTATAGAAAATGCGTTGCTAAATGATTGCTGTATTTTAAAGTATCGGTGATCATTCTAGGGGAGGCAATGGTTGTTTAACTGTCAATTTGTCGTAGGATTGACCACAACAAGAGTATTTAAGGTAAGTGTTCTAGAAACCATCAAATAGAGCGGTATTAAATGAAATAACCTTGAGTTTGATAGATCCTATAATTCTCAGGCTTGAGAGGCTTTCTGTTGAATAATTTTCAATCTGCTGTATTCAGTACTGCAAAGGGTTAAATAGTGCTCAAAATGATCTTTTTCCAGGTGGATATTAATTTTCAGCTGATCTGATTAAATTCTTCGATGTTTTGATTCTGCATACTCATCTTTGGCATCAAATATGCCTCATTTTAAGTAAGTAATAGCTATACAGGGATAGTGCGCTAACACCTCCGATGAGCCTTTATGGATGAGGCGTCCAATGGGTACATTCAGTTTTACCCCCATGAATGTACCTTTTCTTTAGCTGGAGTATTTTCCCGGAATCTTTTTAAGGTAATTATTACCGTTTTGTATTTCGTATTAATTTAAAGGGGGCAGTTTTTTTCCGGTGAATGTAATTTGTGGTTTGGTCAATGGGTTCTTAATTGCATCGACAGCAATTGCAAGTAGAAAAATCCCTGCAATGCCTATAAGTAGTGGAATAACCGCAATTATTATCATGGGTTTTAAAATAGTCACTATGGGTCTCCTTGTTTTTATATGATCCAACTGTTCAGTGATTATTAATGCATATTCTGGGCCAGAAATAGTTCGGTTATTCATCAAAATGGATAGATCTATTGGTTTTTACTATCTCGCATTCCTTGGATAAATATTATGGTTGACAGTTCATGGCTAGGGGCAAAAAGAAACTAGGTGTATCGACCTGGCTAGTAAGCAGTAGTAAGCGCATCTTAATAGCTTAGCTATATAATTGACAGGTCTTTGGAAGTATTGACCGGGTTGATAGACTTGAAAATATTAAGGCTGTTTGCCCATGAGTAAGGGTTGCAGAACCTATAGTGAATAGTCGTGGTGAACTATTGTTAGTGTTGTCGGCCAGATTGAACCGGGTGGCTGGAAAATATTAAAAAAATATAAGTGTTGCTCAATACTTAAAATCACATTGTCAGATGGCTACGGTCATCCACTTTTCCAGTTGCCCCTTTATCTTAATTTGTAGTGTGGAGACTTCTTTTTAAATGTTTTTGAATTGCGACAGTCTTTAAAATATCTAAGTCATGAAAAATGACATAAAACACATCGCGATTTTCTTGAATAACTTCATAGTCCAAATGTAACTCGTGATTAACCCAGCTCAGTAAGTGATGGAGTCGCCTCCGGTTCATGACCGTGGTTTCATATTGGCTGTACATCTTCCCCCATATAAATTGATTAATGTCACACGTTATTTTGAGATTGTAAAATTCACAGGAAGTTCAATTGTTAGAGGTTACCTTGTGGTCAAGTGCTATTTGAAATAATTAATTATGCTTAAGGTGAACTATTTAGGTTATCCTCTGTCTTTTACATTCTGAAAGGGAATTTATGGAGAGTCAGCAGACTAACCGGCAATTAGATGCGGCTTTGGTTGCTCGGGTGCAGGCGGGTGATAAATCTGCATATGATCCTTTAGTAATTAAATATCAGCACCGGGTGGTCCAGTTAGCTAACCGTTTTGTAAAAGACCCTAGTGAGGCTCAGGATGTTGCTCAGGAGGCCTTTGTCAGGGCTTATCGTGCATTAGAGAAGTTTAAAGGCGATAGTGCTTTTTATACGTGGTTGCATCGGATTGTAATTAATGTGGCGTTGAATCATTTAGTGTCTCGTTCGTATCGAGCCTCTTTGACTAAGGTTGATATTGAGGAGGCAGAATATAGTCCGAATGTCTGGCAACTCCGGTCGATGGAAGGCCCTGAATCGTTATTGATTAATGACGAGATTGTTCAGAACATTCAACGAACAATAAATGAATTGCCTGAACCCATGCGGGTGGCTATTATGTTGCGGGAGTTTGAAGGCAAGAATTATGAGGACATTGCTAAAGCACTGCATTGCCCTGTAGGAACGGTTCGATCCAGAATTTTTCGAGCGCGAGAAGCAATTGATGCGCAATTACAACTTTTATTAAATGGGTAGGTTTTTATGAGTGAGCAAATAAATGCGCAGATTTCCGAATTCATTGATGGGGAATTAAGTGAGGAAGCGTCAGCGGCATTTTTAGATATTCTTTCTACTGATAGTAAACACGTAGATACGCTGCATCGGTATGTGGCTATCCGAGAAATGCTTCATCCTGAACCTTTATTGCAAGCTGATGTTGATTTGGTCTCTCGTGTTAGAAATGAAATTCAAAGCGACTCTGAAGTCAACTCGGATTATCTTTCAGAAGGTGATGTAACTGTGGTTTAGTTAAGAATAAGTTGTCTACAAAATTATAAGAAAGGCATTCTTATCTTAGTTGGAGGCTATTCAAAAATCTATTTCCCCGATTCTGGTAAGTTTTGTTTGTGCTGCGTATTATCGCCGGTATTTAATTAATTATTATCTTGAACAGCGAACCGCTCCGTTTCACCTCGTGCTCTCCTCTGAAAGATCACATAGACCAATCAAGAAGCCATGTGATAAATTGACATATCAATGCGAGCTAACAAGAGGCGACCAAGATGGGGTTAATGATATGTTCAGATTGCAAGAAAGAGGTTTCTAGCAAAGTAGCCTCATGTCCTAACTGCGGTGCGCCCATTGCAGGGCTATCAGAAGGGCAAGCACTCAATAGTAAATCAACACTACAATTAACCAGTAATATGCTCAAAATGCATACTGTCTTATCATCCCTTTTGTTTTGGGGTGGAGTTGTAGCAGCCTATAATAACTGGAGGGATGATCCAGAGACTACAAAATATGCATCGATTGCTATACTTATTGGAATGGTTTGGTACATCGTAACCAAAATACTAACTACGGAGACATCACGACTAGATACATAGCTATAACCGTATTGACACTTGCACAAAGCGCATGAGCGATTGTTTTATATAAATCAGTTTTCATTACACCCTCGAAGAATCATCCAAGAATACTCTGGTTTTTCATGTTTGAGATATTCATCAACAGGTATTGATTCACCAGTCACTAATTCCAATTCTTGAATGGTCACAATGTAATCATCAAATTTATTTTTTTAGCATCAGCACTATTTGGAATAATCCATGCAATGGCTCGGTCATCATGAATGTTCACTTTCCAAAATAAATCAGGTGTTTTAATTCCATGAGATTCGGTAAAAAAATCATCCTTTGGATTATTGCCCCATAGAACACCACCAATAATCAGCAGTTCATTAGTATCACGATAATATTCGCTTATCTCCTCAGTCAGTAGCCAAGCACCACGATTCATACTAGCCGCTTGTGGCAGAATATTGGTCATGAAATTGGGTTGTCTGATAGCTGCTTTTGAGTGGTCTAAATGATTAGCCGGAACTAAATGACCTCGGCCATAACGCTGACCTTTCTGTTTGTATGTTTTAGCGGAGAGTTGTTGGCATGATGAAGAAACACCGAGGTTAATGTGAAACATTTGTGGCGTTTAAAGTTGCCCGTATCATGGGTGTTTATTCTGTCATTAGCTTAAAAGACGCCCGAGATCGTCGAGATGAGGCTAAAAAACGATGGTCCAGTGTTTTTTGTAAGTCCCAGAAGCATCAGCATAGTAAATCTAATACATTTGATGCAGTTGCCCGTGAGTGGTGTTAATCTGCGAGCCTAACGCCCCGCATCAGCGAACATTTTGATCCGGTTGTATGCGCTTGTTAGGAATTTTTGATTATCTTTTCGATGTATCTAATAAAAGATTCTTATTAATTGGAATGTATTTTGATGCTGAACTAATTAGTGAAGTAGATGTAAACTTAGGTACACCATAGACCTCTACTATCGCATTTAAATCGTTACGAATTTTTTCAACCAGCAACTCAAAATCCCCATCACCTGATGCTAACACAACCACATCTGCATCTTTGGCGTACTCAATAGCGTCGAGAGTTATGCCGACATCCCAATCGCCTTTTGCTGACCCATCAACCCTTTGGATAAATGGCTTAAGTTTTACCTCAAAACCGATCGCTCTAAGTATATTTTGAAACTGTCTTTGTTTTTCATCATCACGATCGATGGCGTAAGCAATCGCTTTTATTACCTTCCTATTTGAAGTGGCTTTCGCCCAAAACTTATTGTAATCAAAATGACAATCATAAGATTGCTTTGTCGTGTAATAAATATTTTGCACATCAACGAGTACAACTAATTTTTCCATAGACTGGGTAGCTCGAGTTCCTAACATTAAGTTAATTTGCACCGCTTTTTGGCGCAAATTGAACGCCTTGTTATAGGGCAACATGTAATACTTTGAATCTTCGTGATATGTATAGTATGTGCCAATGATAGACATTAATACACATAACGACTAGCTAATCCTATCATTTGATCGCCCATAGGGGCATACTGATATCGCTACGCATTGACTTGGCCGCTTGAATGAAGGTCGTTGCGTTATCACAGTCCATAGGTTGGCCCAAACTGACTTTAGGTTTAAGAGGTGACCTCAAGAGGAGAGTATCATGAGTAAAGGACGAGACAGTAAAAAGAATACCAAAAAGAAACCGCTTTTAACGGCAAAAGAGAAGAAAGCCGCAAAGGCCGCTAAGAAATCCACAGCCAATGTTTTAGGTAATTAAGCACGAGATGGCCATCGAGTTTTTTTCGATGGCCTTTATTTTGTGAGTCAAAATAGCGCCAAAATCACTTTAGTTAACTAGCAATACCCACCAAGGGAATAGACGGAATCAGCAACAAAGTGGCATTTCCTTGTTAATGGAACAAGGGCTACTGAATTTGGAAACGTGGCGTATGTTTGCTTCTGGCGTCAGCGGACTTTAGGCCGCCCTATAACGTTTGAGCTAACTTGATCGGTGCGTTTTATGCGCCGGTTAAGTTAAGCGACTTGTTATGTGTTTTTTACTAAATTGCTACAACTTTGTTAGCACAAGGGCCTTTCTGACCTTGGCCTACTTCATATTCTACCGCTTGGCCGTCATTAAGAGATGCATAATCTCCACCACTTTGAATTTCTGAATGATGAACGAAAAGATCTTTACCACCATCTTCTGGAGTAATAAAACCAAAACCTTTACCTGCATCGAACCACTTTACTGTACCTTTACTCATAATATATTCTCTAATTAATGGGTGAAATATTAAACTTTACACATTCTAATTCACTAGGTCAAAATGAATTTTTTTTTGAAAACACATAACGCCAACATAACCGGCGCGAGGCACGAGCATCCGGCACACATTTTAGATAATTCAGTTCTTGAACGATGCGCTGGGAACACAAGAAATATGGAAATCGCTGTTTTTGTTTTTCAGGGCTGAATAACTCAAGTTTAATTTATAGGTCGTTTTGAAGGCGTATTCTGGGATTAGTTGGGGTATGCCTTTTTAGTTGAAGCTATGGCGATCGAAAGGGTGCACTCAATAGTGAAGGAAACAAACAAATCAAATAGACCCTTTCTTGTGCGTGGCTGTCATGGCTTGAACTGCTCCCTTACACCGTCGGGGGAGGAATGCTATGGATGGTGCTCGCGCACATGAAAATTAAACGCTTAATCTTAACAACAGTTCATTTGCCTGATTGTTTAAAACCGGGAACAAAATCTAGAATTCTGCCTCTATAATGATTGTTCTTTGAAGGGTGAAATTGATTTTCAGTACTGCTTTAGATCAGCTAAAGAATCTTGGCCATTCCCTTGTAACCCCCATTATCTGTTGAACGAGTCAAATAGGGGTTACTGTTCGAATTTCGGGTGATCTCTATCTAGCCATAATTGTTATCGATGTGAAATTATGAAGATGTGATTTTTTTATTTACTAAATAATTGGTGTGAAAGAGGATCGCTAACCTTGAACAATGTCTATCTAGTTTTTTTAATGATTTTTTATAGTGCTATGTGTTCTTTACTTAAGAAATATTTATTTTTATCGATAAAAAACTGAAAAAATGTTCTGATTGTTACGTAGAAGATAAGTGTGATAGATCAGGGAGTTATCATGAAAATTGGTATTGTTGGTGCGGGTGTTTCAGGTATAGGGGCTGGCAGACTATTAAGTCAGGCAGGTTTTGATTGTGAAATATTTGAGCAAGGTAGTCAAGTAGGGGGAATCTGGACAGAGGGGTATCATACGTTTGGTTTGCAAACGCCTAAATCTTTGTATGAAGTTCCAGATTATCCCTTTCCTGATAGTTATCCCCGTTTACCCAGTGGGGAGGAACTGCAAGCTTATCTGGAGAATTATGCTAAAGACTTTAACGTTTTTGAAAAAATACAATTTCATTCAAGTATTACAAGATTAGAACGAAAGCATCCTAGTGGGTGGGTCATGTATTACACTCACCAAGAAACTGCTGAAGAGGTAAAAAAGACATTTGATTATATAGTGATTACAACGGGTATTTATTTTGACCCTTATATGCCTGAGTTTCCAGGGCAAGAACGTTTCAAAGGACAAGTAATACATACCAAACAATATCGAGCTCCTAAACAAGTTACGGGCAAAAAAGTGGTTGTGCTCGGTTTTGGTAAGAGTGCTTTAGATGTCGCCGGCGAGGTTATTAAATTCGCTCATGAAGTAACATTGGTTTACCGTAAAGCTCATTGGCCCATTCCAATGGATATTCTTGGTTTTTTAGATGTCCGTCGGATATATTTAACCCGTTTTGTCGCTCAGTTTTTACCCTTATATCAACGACCTTTTAAATGGACGAAGTGGGTTCATAAATATTTCAAATGGTTAATTTATGGTTTTTGGCGATTGACTGAGAGTATTATTAAATTTCAATATTCTCTTAAGGACTGTAATGTTATTGCTGATCAGGTCATTGAGATTGACATCTTCAATTTGGATTTTTTACCTCGAAAGGAAACTTTTCAATTAATGCGTCAAGGTAAAATAAAAACCCAAAAAACGAGTATTAAAGAATTTACAGAAAACGCAGTGGTTCTTGATAATGGTGAAAGTATCGAATGTGATGTGGTGATTTTAGGAACGGGTTATAAAGCAAACGTTCAGTTTTTACCTGAAAGTTTTCAAAAATCACTAGAAAAGGATGGGGTCTATCTTTATCGACATATTCTTCATCCTGATTTACCTGATATGGCCTTTGTTGGCAGAGCGGCTACTTTTTCTAACTCGTTAACAGCGCATCTTTCATCAGTTTGGTTAGCCCATTTATTAAAAGGAAAATTTCAATTACCTGAGACTGAGGAAATGTTCTCAGAAATAGAATCGATAAAAGAATGGAAGCGTGGTTTTATGCCTTCTATTGCAAGCCGTGCTACGGTAATAAAATTACACATGATACATTTTCATGATGAATTATTGCGGGATATGTCTATTTTACCTTTCCGCAAAAAGAACCTATTTTTAGAGTGGTTTGGTGATTATCGCCCATCTGATTATCGTAAGGTTTTATCTGAACTAGATGATTCTTAAACTAAACCAATCGGTAAAGAATTTTATACCGATTATTTAACTAATGGATAAAATACATGTTAAAAACGACGACTTCTGTTGTTGATGGAAAGCAAATAGTGAAATATCTAGATATTGTTGTTGGTGAAGTTATCCTTAGAGCTAATATTATTAAAGATGTTGCGATTAATGGAGAGTTTTTATGCTCTGAATTTAACGACGTATACGAATCGTCTGCTTTATCTAAATCATAAACATTAATTGCTTTAATCATTAGAAAATTCCTTATATATATCTTTTACTTTTAACTTATCATAATGTAAAGCACTTCCAACTGATATTCCACTTGGCTTAACTGTTTCTAATAATTTTGATATGTCCTTCATTGCACCAGCACCACTGGCAATTACAATAGGAATATTTAATAAAGGAATAAGTCTTTCAGCCAATTCTATATCATAGCCCAAATGAGTACCATCAAGATCAACAGAAGATAAAAATATTTCTCCAGCTCCCAAATTTTGAACTTTTTGTGCCCATTCAAAAACATCAATATGGGTTCTTTCTCTTCCATTGAAAGTATAACATTCCCAAGAACCGCATTCAGTTTTTTTATGCGCTGATGAGTATGAGGGTCGTAGATATCAATGGTGCCATCCCAGTTATTGCCGACGACGATAACATCGCGTAAATCGGTATTTAACTGAGTTGTATGGCTCGGGGTTACCGCATCGGTGATTTGGGAATTTACCGCAGGGGAATTCGCTAGCGCACTATTGATTGCAAGAGGGCTTCCTGCAGATAGCATTATGCCAAGCGCTAATGTCTTTATAGCTTTCATTAAAAGTACCTTGTTGTATCGCCACTCATTCATGGTGTGAGTGATCTTATAGTTGAGCATATTTTCTGTGATTATTATCGTTATTATGGATGTACTTTAACAACTAGGGGATAGAAATGCAGTGGCCGATAAAGACAAAGACGTTGACTATAGCGGCCATTTTTTGAAACCAAGAGCGCTTCTCAACATGGAGACGTTCTCCAGTATAGAGGCGCTTTACATAAACAAGCCAAGAATCTCATTCAAGAATAAACTGCCTTTGGCGGAGGTTTTAATTTGCTCACTGCCGTCTTCTAGCAAGTGTTTTTCGAGCAGGTCTTTTTCAATAGCCTGCTGAATGCCATCTGCAATAGTCGTTAACGGATAGCCAGTACGTTGTTCAAATAAAGTTAGATCAAAGCCTTGCTGTAAACGCAGCGCATTCATTAAAAACTCTAAGCCTAGGTCTTCATTCTGAATCGACTCTTTGCCTGCTAGGAAGCCCTTTCCCTTCTGCTTGGCATCGTCTGTTGCAGCATTGAGA
>ENA-ORXI01001377-ORXI01001377.1-sediment-metagenome-genome-assembly--contig:-NODE-1377-length-18876-cov-5.025906_pt1 | contig 18876 bp, 12 predicted proteins | sample MGYA00237861_ERZ511468 | MGnify/ENA primary metagenome ERZ511468 (study PRJEB26299, sample SAMN06266213) | sediment metagenome | isolation source: Hudson Canyon methane seep mesocosm | place...
ATCGATCATAAAAGTGAAGTACCCCCAGAGCAGGTAGGGCTTACTGAAAAAGGTGTTAATGATATATGGCAATCAGTTATAAATTTATACAAAACAGGAACTCAACCTGCCATTGAACTTTGCTTAAGACGAAAAGGTGAAATTGTTTTAAATCGCTCTATTGGTCATGTTCGAGGGAATGGCCCGCTTGATACCCCCTACACACCTAAAACAGTCGCCACACCAGATACGCCTATTTGTTTGTTCTCAGCCTCTAAAGCAGTTACCGCACTGCTTATTCATATGCTGGCAGAAGACGGTAGTATCAGCTTGCTTGACCCAGTGAGTTATTATTGCCCTGAGTTTGCGGCTAATGGCAAAAAGAATATAACGATTCACCAGATTTTGTCACATAGAGGAGGTATTCCAGGTATTCCGCCAAATACCCCTATCGACATGCTTTGGGACAACGATGGAATATGGCGACTACTTTGTGAGTCCAAGCCTATTTCTGCAGATGGTGACCACTTGGCTTACCACGCCATAACGGGTGGTTATGTACTGGAGCGAGTTCTGCAAACCGTAACCGGTAAATCTATTCAAGAGTACCTTGATGAGAAAATCCGCAAGCCCATGGGTATGAAGTACTTTACTTATGGCGTTAAAGAAGCAGATCTTAGCACGCTAGCAGAGAATTATATGACCGGGCCTAAGCTTAGGTTTCCTATTTCCTGGATAGTGAAGCGCGCCTTAGGTGGTGATGCCGAGACGATAGGGCAAGTGATTAATGACCCTCGTTTTCAGGAAGCGGTTATTCCGGCAGGTAACCTGGCTGCGACGGCAGAAGAAATTGGCCGGTTCTTCCAGATGATGAGAAATGGGGGCGAGTGGAATGGTAAGCGTATATGTGACCCTCTAACCATTAAACGTTCTGTACAAGAGTATGGAAGCTTACAAATAGACCGAACCATGCTAATGCCCATGCGTTACAGTGCTGGCATGATGTTAGGTGGTGACCCTGTAGGTATTTGGGGGCCTATGAGTGGTAAGGCCTATGGACATATTGGCCTGATTAACAAGATGTGCTGGGTTGATGAAGCCAGAGATATCTCTGTATCGATGCTGAATACGGGTATTTCATTTGTAGGGCATCATATTCCAAGCTTGGTGATGTTTGTTAATTCTGTAGCGAAGAATTGCCCTAGGGTTAGTGAAGATGAGTTAGCGGCTGTGGCTGCTAACTAGTGTCTATCCAGAAATACCCTTATTAGGCATTTTGTCATCCTCGCGAAGGCGGGGATCCAGTGTTCTAGAGTAGTTTCGAATCTTGGATTCCCGCCTGCGCGGGAATGACTGTAATTTCTGGATAGTCACAGCTACAACTGCAAATCACTTAAAATCAGAAACCCTACCATTCTGCCCCTCAAGAATAGAGATGACATTCGACATTACTTCTTTAATATCAATCAGCGTTTTAGTTCGCTGAATAATATCCCCTTTTTTCTCATCTAAGCGCTCAATTTTTGGCACAACTCGTCGAATGCCTTCGGTGATTATCTCATAAGGGTAGTGATGATCTTGGATGCTTAGTTTATTCAGTTCAGACATTTCATGAGTGAAAATACTAATAATGTCATAGAGTTGATCTTTTGATTCTACTGTAGACGCCTCCCAATAAGCATCGTCTAATAGCTCGATGAAAGACATAAATTCTTGAATGGTGCTGGCAATGGTGACTGGTTTCATTGGCTAAGATCCTGACGCGATAAATATTCGATATTTAAAGCATAGCAGGTTTGTGGAACTTGGCTTTTTAGAATGGAATGCTGGTGGGAGGAGAACTTGTAGCCTTGATGCAAGGAGGCACGACTGGAATCAGGGTAAGCTCACTGAAGTCAGACGTGCCGTTGATCTTGGGTATTGCCCCTTGATTCCGTTGTACTGCATCACGGCTACGGGAGTTTTGGGGTATGTTAGCGCCCTTCTACAGGTGTAGCTGTGTATGTCTCAATTGGGGTTGGGTCTGTGCCTGACCCGGGAACTTCTGGGTCAATATCAGTAATATCGTAGCCATCATCTTTGTAGGCTTCTCTAATCACAATTCCCTCGTCATCCTTAAAGTTTTCACACCCTTTGGCCTGAAGCTCTTCTACAGTTGGGTCGTAAAGTATTTCTTTTTTTGCAGGGTCATTGGGGTAACAAGTAACAGCACTAACAAAATCAGAAATATAGATTTTTGCCTCATAATTATTGTCATAATCAACAGAAATCTTAAACCGTTTAACCTCAGTGTTACTGCCAACTGTAAAAGCAGTATCAGAAATATAAGCGGCTCTATCGGTTCTTTCCTGATAGTCTTTAGTCATTGTAAGTGAAGACTCACTATCACCCCATTGCGTGGTTGTGGCTAACGGGGCGTTGTACCCAGAGGTGTTAAACTTGTCAGGGTCAAGGGCACTCAGACTGGTCGCTAAAATCTCATTGGTGGTTGTTTTTTCTTTTGTCACGGGATCTGTTTCAATCACCTCTTTGTAATGAGCAATCGTTCTTGCCAGGCGGTTAGTTCCAGAGGTATAGCTATAATCTAAAATATAAAATAACAAATTGGTATCTGGGTCTGAGTTACCCACATCACGCAGAACGGCGGCTTTATTGTTGTAAGAACAAGTCACTCCATCGCTGATAGCGCCTTCCATTTGTATTTTACCATTTTGGATATTACCCGCAGTGTCTTCGGCAGCGACCACTTCTTCCATGGTGTCTATAGCATTGTTTAGTGAAGTAATGCCGTCAGCAGCTATGCCTTCATAGACTGCAACTGCTTTAATTTGGTCTTCCATCAGAGTAATGGCTGTTTGTATTTCAGTAGGGCTCAAATTTGTGTCGCCACCAGAAACGTACTGAATTCCTTGCAGATAATCCCAGCTAGAGCTTCTATCCAGGTTTTCGGTCATAACAAAGGTAGAAACCGGATATTCAAATGGCTTTGCTGTGTCCAGGCAAAGAGGGGCACTGCTATCTCCTTCTGCACTGGTACTGCTACTTCCGCATCCGGCTAAACCCACAGAAAGCGCGGCAACTGATATCAATAATAAATATTTCATGTCGTCCCTATTAAAAACAATAAAACCGTATTTTCTCCCATTCATGACCACAAATACAATTACAGAGCATGCTATCAGTGACGTAATACCCGTTTATTCACTAAAATTGTTGTTCTTGGGGGGTAAAAGAGAGAGAAACGGTCTAAAGTTAAAGGTAGTTAAATAGTATAAGAGGCAAGAGAAGCGGGTGTATTGGGTTCAAGGCTTAAATTTTTTATCTAAAAGTGTACGTTTTTGCATGCTTGTTTTGCTGTGCGGGTTTGCACCGTCTTTATTTTCTGCCGAGGAATTTCCTGCTGTTGAATTGAATGATGCCTGGAGTACATACAAAGTTAATTCAGCTACTCGTTTTCTTGAAGATAAAAACAATAGTTTAACCATTGAAGATATTATTCGGCCAGAACAAGAGCGGTACTTTGAGGAGGCATATGATGGCCCTTTAAGCTTGGGTTATAGCCGTTCTGCATTTTGGATAAAATTGCCGGTTCAGTATGTAGGTAAAAAAACAAACGCAGAATGGTTATATCAGTTAGACCAAGCTCTTTTGGACTATTCTGAATTTTATAAGGTAATAGAGACTGAAACCGGTCATAAATATATCACTAAAAAATCAATAAACTATGAAACCTTGCTGCAGAGTCGGGAGGTTTATGATGTAACGCCAGTGTATCGCTTTTATTTGGATAGAGGTGAACAGGCGACTATTTATTTAAAAATAAAATCAAATAATACCATCCACCTGCCCTTAATAATTTACACACCTGACGCTTTTTCCCGTGTATCTTCGATTGAAGATTCTCTGTACGGCGCTTTTATAGGCTCGATACTGATCATGATTGCATATAACATGTTCATGTTTTTGTCTGTGAGAGAGCGCAGTTTCCTTTATTACATTTTCTACATGTTGTTTTTCTTGGTTTTTTTTACTGCAGAGCGTATGCATGGACTGGGGTTATTTGGTGAAATTCCAGTGATATTTCATAAGCAATATCTTCCTTATTATGCATGGAGTGGTTGGTTTTTTGCTGTATTGATGGTTCGTGCGTTTTTGAAGACTAAAAAGAAAGAGCCTAAACTGGATCAACTGATAGTCCTTTTCTCTAGAATAGCCCTTATATCGCTGGTGGTGACGCATTACACTGATGCTGCAACGGCTATACACTGGGCTGTATTTGGCACCCTGAGCTACTCCATACTCATGCCTTGGATAGCCTTTAAAGCGATGCAGCGCGATGATTCTGCTGGTCGGTTTTATTTTATGGCGTGGGTAATAACGTTTACTGGAGCAGGAACTTATTCCTTGGCTGTTACTGGCTATATACCATTTAACGTCATAACGGGAAATTCCTCCCATATAGGTTTCCTCTGTCAACTGGTACTTATTTCATTTGCGCTGGCAGACCAGATAAAAGTAGCCCAACGTGAAACGGCCGAAGCAAGTAAACAGGCTGTTGTGAATTTAGGGCGTTATCGGTCACTTTTTGATAATGCGGTAGAAGGTATTTTCCAGATTTCACTTAATCGACGATTCATCGATACCAACCCAGCCATGGCCAGTATGTTGGAGTACCGAGACCCTGAACATCTAATCAAAGGTGTTAATGACGCATTAGCCCGATGTTATCCGCAGGAAGAAGATTACAATAAAATTGTTGAAGCGATTGAACAAGGAAATGAAATTCATGATTTTGAGGCGCGTTATGTCAACCTGAGCGGCAATGATCGTTGGGCGCTTTCTACCATGCGTGTGATTTATGACAAAAAGAATGCCCCTTCACACTTGGAAGGCACTTTTGTTGATATCACTGAACGCATGGAGCGCGAAGAGCTTGAGCGAGCACATGAAAAAGAACGTATGAGAACAGAGGTGGCTGAAGCTTCAGCAGCGGCTAAAAGCCAATTTTTGGCAAATATGAGCCATGAGATTCGCACGCCTTTAACCGCTATTATTGGTTATGGTGAGTCGTTGTTGGATGATTCTTTAAACGAAGAAGAAAAGCGAGAGTCTTCGGAGGTTGTTGTTCGCAGTGGTAAGCATTTACTGCAACTGATTAACGATATTCTTGATCACTCAAAAATTGATGCCGATAAACTGGAAACAGAAATCATTACCGTTAATCTGCTTTCATTATTACATGAAATTAAAACCTATTTTAAATCTCGAGCAGCAGGAAAAAATATTTATTTTACCATTCAGTATGACTTCCCCTTACCTGAAAAAATCCAAACAGACCCTACGCGACTTAAGCAGATATTAATTAACCTTTGTGCTAATGCTCTGAAGTTTACGGATAAAGGAGGGGTTTCATTAGGGGTGCGTTGCGACCGTAACAAAGAGAAATTAATCATAAAAGTGGTTGATACCGGTATTGGGGTTAAACAAGAGCAGTTAGATAAACTATTTGACCCCTTTGCTCAGGCAAGTCCTTCTGTTGCGAGACAATATGGCGGTACAGGGCTAGGTTTAAGTATTTCTCTTCGTTTAGCAGAAATGTTAGGTGGAAGCATCACCGCATCCAGTATTTTTGGTGAGGGCAGCGAATTTGAGGTAACGATCTCTACCGGCTCCCTTAATGAGTGTAAATTCATACGGGATCGTAGCGAATTGGTACTGAGCAGGCCAAAGCTAGGCGCGGCATCGGTGCCACGATTAAAAGGACGTATTCTCTATGCTGAAGATAATGAGATTAACCGTCGCCTTATTAAACAGCTAGTGATCAAAACAGGTGCATCAATTAGCCTGGTGGTTAATGGTGCAGAAGCCCTTGAGGCAGGTACACGCAGCGGCGAACCCTTTGACCTGATCCTTATGGATATTCAAATGCCCGTGATGGATGGCCGTGATGCAACGGCGGCACTAAGAGAGGCAGGCATTAATGTCCCTATTGTCGCGCTCACTGCCAATGTCATGTTGCAAGACATCAAAGAGTACAAAGAAGCGGGTTGTAATGAGGTTATGGCCAAACCCGTTGAAAAAGTACCCTTCTATCAAATGCTGGCTCGATATATTGAAGAGGATGATAGCGTAGGTTCTGTGGATGCAAAGCCTGCAGAAATGAAAACCTTGCGCGGCCGGGTGCTGGTCGCTGAAGACAATGCAGATAGCCGTTTGTTAGTGACACGTTATTTAACACGCATGGGGGCTGAGGTTGTAGGTGTTGAAGATGGCCGGCAAGCAGTGAGTACAGCCATGCGCGAGACCTTCAATTTGGTGTTGATGGATCAGCATATGCCCGAAATGAACGGCCCTGAAGCAATAAAATTACTTCGTCAGACAGGTTTTAGGCGTCCTATACTGGCGTTTACAGCGAGCGATGAGGCGGAAGAAATTGCCATTATGATGGGGGCTGGGTGTAACGGTGTTGTAGAAAAGCCCATTAAGCTTGATCAATTGTATAAAGAAGTAAGTAAGCATCTGGAGTCCTCTTCTAATATTACAGCAGAAGATGGGTCTGATAACCCCTGGAACGACCCCGACATAAAGCCCATAGTGCAGCAATTTGTAAGAGGAATCCCTAAGCGAATTACCTCGATGAAAACGTCTTTATCGGAGAGTGACTGGTCTGGGCTCCGTGGTCAGGCTCATCAAATAAAGGGCACCGCAGGGTCACTTGGTTTTCCTGATTTAACAAAGCGAGCCACGAGCCTGGAAATGGCCTTAAAAAAAGATGAAACTGAGAATATTGACCGCCTGTTAAAAGCCCTTGAAATAGAGGCAGAACGAGCCATAGAAGAATTTAATGAAGCTGAAAATATAAATAATTAATAAATTTCGTTGCACTTCATCACGGCTACTGGCTAATTTAATCACAAGGGTGTCTTTAGGAAACCAAGAATGACCGAGTACGATGTAAGCGATCGAAAAATTGAGAACTATTACGTGCGAATGATATACGCCACGTATACCGATATTTTATTTATTCTGTTCCCGTTTATTGTAATAGGGTTACAGCGTGCATGGAATGGTGAGGGTGTTGAGGTGCTGAAATATGCTGACCTGTCGGTTGTATCAGCGATTTTGGCCGGTATGACTATAGGGAAATTTGTATTGGCTTTAGTCGGGGACAAAACATTAAAACCCTATAAAGAATATATTGTGTACGGCATTGCTATGACCCTGTTTTTTATACTTGGCCCCTCAATGGTGCTGATCGTTCAAATTATGGGTAATGGCTATGTACCTTCTTATGTTGTTTTTGTTCAGCCTGTATTGCTGATTATGGCGATCACCTTTTATTCGGGTGCTGTGAGTGTTGGCCATGTACTGCCTAAACTGGTCACCAAGCCTGAAGTAGTTAATCAATAACTTACTGATTAATAGGAGACTAATTACGAGTGCCGCATTTTAAAGAACAGAAATTACATTCTGCTTATCTTTGGGTCGTTTTGCTTTTATGTAGCTTAGCGGCCTCTTCTGTTTTTGCCGAAACGCCTTACCATAAACAAAAGAAAATCGAACTTAATGATGGTGCTCCCAAGTATCAAGTGAACAACCTTGTTCGAGTATTAGAAGACAAAGAGGGTCATTTAACAATTCAAGACATTCTTCAGCCTGAAAGAATCCGTGAATTCAAACATACCCCCAATAAAGGTGCATTGAACTTTGGGTATACAAGTTCAAGTTACTGGATCGCTTTACCTGTTCAATACAAGGGTAAGAAGGCGCTCTCGGAATGGTGGTATCAACTTGACTTACCTCTTTTGGATGAGTCTGAGCTTTATATTGTATCTACGAGGGAAAAAGGCTCTGTCCATATTATTAAAAAGCAGATGAATTATGATATTCCCTTAAAAGAGCGGGAGATTAACCACGTTACCCAAGTTTATCGCATTACCCTAAAAAAAGATGAACAGGTAACACTTTACCTAAAAATAAAGAGTGAATTTTCAATTCATTTGCCCTTGTTCATCTACTCACCCGAAGGTTTTGTTGACGCAGTTGCCGTTGAAGAATTGCTCTATGGGTGCTTTTTGGGTGCACTTTGGATTTTGATTGCCTACAACCTTTTTATGTATATCTCGGTAAAAGAGCAGTCGTTTCTTTTTTATATTCTGTATATGTTCTTTTATATGATTTTTCTGATCACTGAGCGAGTGCATGGCCTTTCACTATTTGGTGAAATACCGGTATTTTTTCATAAACATAACTTAGCTTATTCCATATGGGTTGCCTGGATTTTTGCGCTCTTACTGGCGCGTTCTTTTCTTGAAACTAAGGCCAATGAGCCTGACTTGGATGGCATTATAAAAATATTTATTTCCGTGGCTTCAGTATCGGTTGCTATTACGGCATTTATGGATGTTACGACGGGTATTCAGTGGGCTGTATTGGGTACTATTTTTTACGCAGTATTAATGGCATGGCTTGCCTATGCCGCGATAAAACGCGGAAATCCGATGGCGCATTTTTACTTTATGGCCTGGTCTTTGAACTTTGGTGGTGTGATTTTGTATGGTCTTACGGTTACTGGATACCTGCCATTTAATTTTATGACTAGTAACTCTCCTCATATAGGGATTGTAGCTCAGTTAGTGATTATGTCCCTTGCCTTAGCAAACAGGATGAAAGTGGCTCAACGTCAGACTGATGCAGCAAATCAGCAATCGGTTGTTAATTTAAGACGTTATCGTTCGCTTTTTGATAATGCGGTTGAAGGTATTTTCCAAATATCATTGGAGCGACGTTTTATAGATGCTAACCCTGCAATGGCCAGTATGCTGGGGTACCAAAGCCCCTCTCTACTGATACACAATGTAAATGACGCATTCAGTGTTTGTTACCCACAAGCAGAAGATCAACAGAAAGTGGTTAAACTTATTGAACAAGGGGATGAAATTCAGGAAATAGAAGCACGTTATATTGGGCGTGATGGTGGTGCGCGTTGGGCAAGTTCGATAGTTCGAATTATTTATGACAAAAACAATATTCCCTCACACCTGGAAGGTACTTTTGTTGATATTACTGAACGAGTTGAGCGTGAGCAGGTAGAGCGAGAGCGAGAGCAAGAACGCCTGCAAAAAGACGTGGCTGAAGCGTCTGCTGCGGCTAAAAGCCAGTTTTTGGCTAACATGAGCCATGAAATTCGTACACCTTTAACCGCTATCATTGGTTATGGCGAATCGCTGCTGGATGACACCTTAAATGAAGATGAAAAACGTGAATCATCGGAAGTGGTGGTTCGCAGCGGTAAGCATTTGCTGGCGCTGATAAACGATATACTGGATCACTCCAAGATTGATGCAGACAAGCTGGATACAGAAATTGTTACTGTTAACCTATTTTTATTGCTGAATGAGATTAAATCCTATTTCTCGCCAAAAACAGCTGAAAAAAATATAGACTTCAATATCCAGTATGACTTCCCCCTACCTGAAGAGATTCAAACAGACCCTACTCGCTTAAGGCAGATTCTAATTAACTTGTGCGGTAATGCACTTAAGTTTACCGATCGCGGAAGTATTTCATTAATAGTCCGTTGTGAGCGCCCGGTTGAAATGCTAGTCATTAAAGTAGTTGATACAGGGGTAGGTGTTAAACAAGGGCAGTTGGATAAATTATTTGACCCTTTTGCTCAGGCAAGTCCAACCATTGCCCGTCAATACGGTGGTACAGGTTTAGGTTTGAGTATTTCACGACGTTTAGCTGAAATGCTAGGTGGAGACATAACCGCATCCAGTATTTATGGTGAAGGTAGTGAGTTTGAAGTGACCATTGCTACCGGTTCGCTGCAAACGGCTAAATTTGCCAGAAACCAAAGTGAGCTTAACCTTCAGGCGTACAGACCCAAGGTTGCAGAAGTACCTAAACTAAAAGGCAGGGTTCTTTATGCCGAAGATAATGAAATTAACCGTCGCTTAATTAAGCAGCTAGTAAACAAAACAGGCGCGTCGATTAGTTTGGTAACCAATGGTGCAGAAGCACTTGAGGCAGCCACTAGAAACGGAGAATCGTTTGACTTAATTCTCATGGATATTCAAATGCCTGTTATGGATGGTAGAGATGCAACACTGGCAATAAGAGAGGCGGGTGTAAATACCCCCATTGTTGCTGTTACGGCCAATGTAATGATTGAAGATAAGGCAGAGTATAAAGAGGCGGGTTGTAATGAGGTGATGGCTAAGCCAGTCGAAAAAGCGCCATTTTATAAAATGCTGGCGCGTTACCTTGAATTAGAGAGCTCTGAATTAGAAAACCAGAAAACCGAGCAAGCTAAAACAGTTGAACCTTCTAGACGTCTCACAGAGCAACAGTTAAGAGGCAAAGTACTTGTAGCGGAAGATAATGCAGACAACCGGCTTTTAATACGTAGATACCTGATGCGGATGGGCATTGAAGTCCTTCTTGCCGAAGATGGTCGTCAGGCGGTGAGCATGGCCATACGAGAGCCCGTTAATCTTATTTTGATGGATCAGCATATGCCAGAAATGGATGGCCCAGAAGTAACCAAACTGCTACGTCAAACAGGCTTTAGTCGCCCCATTTTGGCTTTTACGGCCAGTGATGATAAAAAAGAATATGGCATGATGATGGAGGCGGGTTGCAATGGTATAGTGGATAAACCCGTTAATCCTGATCAGCTATATAAGGTGTTGAGCGAACACCTTCCTGTAGCAATAAGCTCCGAAGCAGAAGAGTCCACCGATGACCCTTGGAAAGACCCTGATATATTACCCATTGTTAAGAAGTTTGTTCAGGGCATTTCACAACGTATTATCTTAATGAAAGAGTCTTTCGAAAAGAAAGATTGGGAGAAATTACGAGGTCAGGCGCATCAGGTTAAGGGTACGGCAGGTTCGTTGGGTTTTCCTGCACTCACAACGGATGCAAAACACTTGGAAATAGCACTGAGAAATAAAGAAATGAAGGGTGTTAGTGCATTGCTAGATACGCTTTCCATAACGGCCGAAAGGGCAATAGAGCGCTTTAATATTCAAAATCCAGAACCATAGTCTATGCTTAGCTGTAAGGTAACTAATAATGAATAGGTATGATGTGAGTGAACAAAAGAACGATAAATATTTTGTAGATACAATGTATGGCACCTATGCGGATATCTTGTTTATATTGTTTCCGTTTTTGGTCATCGCATTACAACGGGTATGGAATCAAGAAGGTTTAGAAATTCTTAAGCAACCAGATCTTTCCATTGCCGCAGCCATATTGGCCGGAATGGGGGTGGGTAAGTTTGTATTAGGTTTAATTGGCGACAAAGATTTAGGCCATTACAAAGAGCGTATTGTATTTTTTATCGCCCTAACGCTCTTTTTGGTATTAGGCCCTTCTCTTATGCTTATTATCAAGATTGTAAGTGAAGATGAGGTACCAAAATTTGTTGTATATATTCAGCCTATTTTGTTAATCATTGCTATTGCTCTTTACTCAACTTCTGTTAGCGTACATAAAATTGTTAATAGAAAAAGTGACGTTGATAAGCGTTCTCAAGGTGACTTGGCAGAGGGCGATGCACCTGCTCCGCTAGTTATTCAGCCAAAATCAGAATAACGAATGTTAAGTAATACGATAAATTAAAAATAATTAGATGAGGTAACAATATCATGCGCAAAATCAGTGTGCTCATGGTTGAAGATGAAGCCGAGATGCGAAATCTTCTTCGCAATACTCTGCAAAAAGTAGGTATTGAGACTATCGGTGAAGCCGAAGATGGAAAGACTGCGCTAGAAGTGTTCGTAGAAAATGATTACGACATTGTAATGCTGGATATTGGCTTGCCAGATATTGATGGTCTTTCTGTTTTACAATCAATGAAGCGCCTCAATAAAAAAGCGTTTATTGTGTTGGTTACAGCAGATGATTCAATAGAAAGTATTCAGACAGCCATTAGCTCTGGTGCCAATGGTTACGTGGTTAAGCCATACTCATATGAGAAAATTCTAGATGTGACCAATAACTATATGATGACCCATAATATTGGTGATGATGTAGTGAGAGATCTTAATAACCCGCAGTATTAACGGCGGGTTACTCTGTTTACTTGATATGCTGAAGACGTAACCATGTTTCATGGAGAATTAATGCGTCATTGGCTGCTCTGTGAGTGATAATCCCTTTCTCTTTGATAACCATTTCACGAACATCTTGCCATTGCTTAATTTGTTCATCATTCAGTAGTGTTGATACTGAGTCTAGATTGAAAATGGGTTTGGTTTTAGCGGCTTTGAATAAACGGTGTTGCCAGAAACTGTCGAAAGTCCATGCATCACAAAATACATCGCCTGCTAACAGTGCATTTAACTGGTGAACAACCTCACTAATTTCAGTGCCTTCCTCTATTAGCTGTTCTCGACAGATGCCGTGAATCTTTTCTGCAGAATCAGACCAGTCTTTCCAAAGTACATGGGGCTTAATAAGCCAGCTATGAGTGGTGTTGTCAGGAAGACAGATACCCGCTTCAATGGGGTAGCTTTCAATTAGATTAAGGCTGGATGCTTCAAAATCAATGAAGACAGGTTGCGATGAAATGTTCATTTTTGAGAGGGTACTGCGCTCTTGTAATTAATGATTTAATAGTAACGTTTTTGTTATTAATTCTGCAACGCTTGAATTTATCTTTTTGTCATCCTCGCGCATCCCAGGGTGCTCTCTCTTGCTTCGCAATTCACCTTGAAGGCGGGGATCCAGTGTTTGGGCTGTGTGTCTATTTATGGATTCCCGCCTTCGCGGGAATGACAGCCACTTCAGATTTAATTAGCACTAACATCCGATGATTGTGCTTTTTGTACAGGCCTCATAAGCGGTGTGTAAATCAACTGATTGCCTGCAATTTCAGGAAAATAAACTACCATTTGAGAGCCTGTAGAAAATTGCTTGTGGTAAACAATAGTAAGCAAACCAGGACGTTCGTCTGCGAGATACTTAATCATGTCTTTATGACTGTCTTGTGACAGGTCGATAATAATTGCATTTTCACTAGTATGAAAACCATCAGCGGTGAATAACATGTTGGTTACGTGGTTTCTTAGTTTTTGAAAATCAGGACTCTTGGGCTCTTCTGCAATTTCTTCAGCTTCGGTTACAGCTTTGGCTTCAGATAAAGGTGTTGCAGGGTAAGAAATTTCATCAAATGACACAGGAATACCCGCTGCTGTTGTAGGCAGAGACTCAATGTCTTTAAAGGAGATAGAGTTTTTAGATAGTTGGATAGTGTTTTGGGAAGCATTGTCTGCATTAACACCCAGAAGCGTCCAGGCAACCGCACTGCTTAACAGTAAAAGCCCGCTTAGAGGACGAGCGGTGGATTTTGTCGAAATTTTAAGGGGTAAAGGCTTCATTAGGCGATAGCTGGCCAGTATTGATATAGCCGCAGCAAGAATGCAGGAAATAGTAATGCTCATTGATAATGTTGAGGCTTCTGGTGTCATGAGGCTTTCCTCTAAGAAATAGAACTACTGTGCACAAAAAATAGGGTGCAAGAACAAAAATAGGCTTTAAACTTATGGCTTATTATTTAGTTATAGCAGGTTTGCTTGCAAATCGTTCACCTTTCTTCTTTAAATGAGGGTCTAGTCACCTTTATGGCTGTCGCTCTAAAGGTATAGTTCTTTGTAATGTTAAGGACATCAATGAGTCGATTGTTATGCAGTTAAGTAACCCTGTTTACTGGGGCGTTGCGAATCTATCTGAGCCACTTGCCGCACGTATTCGCTTGTGCAATAAAGCTGCATTGCTGTTATTTGTTTGTTCGTCGTTATTTTCTTTTATTGTCTGCTCAGAATGTAGTTTAGATATTGCTGCTGCGTTTGGGGTGGAATCTGTTTTATTCTTGGTTGTTCTGCTTCTCAATAAATTTCATTTTTACAATAGTTCGCGCTTACTTCTTTTATCTGCACTTTGTGTGGCTACTTATTGTTTGTCTAGTTTACTAGGGCAGGATTCTTATATATTTTTGTTCTACTTTGCAGGTGTTGCGGGGCCTTTTGCATTATTTCTAAATACTGAGCGTTGGCAGCAAGTACTCAGTGTTTCTCTTGCTACTGGTTTGGTTATCCTTGATTTGATCGTCCAGTATCATTTTTTTGCTGAGCAGGCGGATGAGCATATTTCTCTTGCCCTTATTCGGGTTTTTACCGTCCCAGGTGCTTTTGTAGCGACGTTTATAATGATTTTTAGCTTGCTAAGAGATATTCAACGGGTAGAACTAAGAGCCTCAAGAAATCAGCAGAAGTTAGAAACAATTGTTACCTCTCTCAATGAAGTGGTATATGAAATTGATGAAAATTATCGAATCATTGATGTTTGGGCGAGCGATGAGAGTTTGCTTCCGGTACCTAGAAGCACACAGAAATATGTATCCATTCAAGCGGTATTACCTGTCAATGAATATCAGCGATTTAAAGAATTGATTGATGAAGCCTTGTTTGTTGGTGTGATGGGGCTTTATGAATACCGTACAGCCGATAGTCAGCGGTGGTATCAGGCGAGAATCGTACCTACCCGTAATATTGAAGGGGCTGAAAAACGAGTATCACTCTCATTAGTTGATGTGACAACAGAAAAAAAGGTAGAACGAAGTTATCGAGCAGCCCTATTAACGGCGAAAGAATCTGCTGAAATGGCCACCCGGGAAAAATCTAATTTTCTTTCTGTTATGAGTCATGAAATAAGAACACCGCTGAATGCGGTAATCGGTTTGTCAGACCTATTGTTACAGGAATCTCCAAGGGCTGATCAGGAGACAAACCTTAGTACGCTCAAATTTTCTGCTGAAAGCCTGCTAGCGTTAATCAATGATATTCTTGATTTCAGTAAAATTGAGGCAGGCAAAATATCTTTGGAAAGCGCTCCTTTTGATTTGCAGGCAATGATTCGGGGCATCGTTGCTTCAATGGATTATCAGGCAGAAGATAAAGGCATTCAGTTACGCTGCAATATTGATGAGCGTCTACCCTATAGATCAATGGGCGACCCTACTAGGCTCTCTCAAATACTTAATAACCTAGTGTCTAATGCGGTTAAGTTTACCCGTGAGGGCTATGTTGAAGTTAAAGTCGATATACTTGATCAAAATGAAAACCATTGCCGCTTGAAGTTTAGCGTTATAGATACTGGCATTGGTATTGCCTCTGATAAACAAAACGAAATTTTCCGCTTTTTCAGTCAGGCAGACAATTCTGTTACAAGGGAGTTTGGTGGCACAGGGTTAGGACTTTCTATAACCCGTAGTTTACTTTCTTTGTATGATAGCGAAGTGAATTTAGTGAGTGAGCAAGGTAAAGGCTCGACATTTACCTTTGAGCTGACCTTAGCTGTGGCTGAACAAGTAAATAACAAAAAGAGCGTTCAAGAACAGGCCGATAGCAATATTAGTCTTCAGGGTCTTCGTGTTCTTTTGGTTGATGATAACCGAGTGAATATATTAGTCGCGATGAAGTTACTCTCCCGCTGGGGCGCCAATGCGGATATGGCCGAAGATGGAGAGCGTGCCTTGGCGATGGTTAAAGAAAGTGACTATGACGTGGTTCTTATGGATATACAAATGCCTGGAATGGATGGCTATGAAACCACCCAAGCTATTCGTGCAATACCTGGCGAGAGATTTAAGCGTATGCCTATTATTGCATTAACGGCTACGGTTATTGATGAAGTGCATAGAAAAGCAAAGCAGGCCGGTTTAAATGCTGTACTTCCAAAGCCGATACGTCCAGCTGAGTTAAAACGTAAGATGGCCTCAGTTTTATCTGATCTTCCCGCTCCCTCTGTTACAGCTGTGGCCGAGACATCAGGAAATATTGAGTAAGAAACTTCCCCCTGACTTCATGCAGTCGTACAATACCCACTATTAGAGCTGAATGGCACTTATCTTAATACATAAATACCCAGCATTGTCATTCCCGCGAAGGCGGGAATCCATTTGGAACAAAGCCATAAAACCCTGTGGATCCCCGCCTTCGCGAGGATGACGAGCTTAAGTAAGTGCCATTTCCATTAGAGCCAAAATAGTTTTATTAAACTCATTTACTGGAATACCATGTCTGAAAAAGTCGTTGTTATTTATTCGGGAGGGATGGACTCCTTTACGTTGCTACACAAGGCCATCAATGAAGGAAAGAAAGTGTATGCGCTTTCCTTTAATTACGGGCAGCGTCATTCCAAAGAACTTCACTATGCTCAGAAGGTCTGTGATGACCTGGCTATTCCTCATAAGATAGTGGATATCACTGCCATCAACCAGTTGTTACTTGGTTCGTCGCTTACTGACGACATAGAAATCCCCGAAGGACATTATGAAGAAGAAAGCATGAAGTCTACGGTGGTGCCTAACCGAAATATGATCATGCTTTCGCTAGCGGTTGGTTATGCTGTGTCTATTCATGCGGTGGCGGTTTATTACGGCGCCCATGGTGGTGACCATGCCATCTACCCTGATTGTCGTCCTGAGTTTGTAGATAAAATGAACGCAGTTTCTCAGGTTGCTAATTATGAAGCCGTAAATATCATCGCGCCTTTCTCGCAGCAAAACAAAATAGATATTCTGCGTGAAGGTCTGGCAATGGGTTTAGACTACGGTAAAACCTGGACTTGCTATAATGGCCGTGAGCGCGCATGTGGCAAGTGCGGTTCATGTCAGGAGCGTTTAGAGGCTTTTTCTGAAAATGGCATAACAGACTCTTTAGTGTACGAAGTTTAAAATGAGTAATTTGTGTTTGTCATCCTCGCGAAGGCGGGGATCCATTGTTTAGGCGTTGCTTCGACCCATGGATTCCCGCCTTCGCGGGAATGACAGTGATATTTGGTAACAGGGTTAAAAATGTATCGCGTTAAAGAAATGTTCTATAGCCTACAAGGTGAAGGCGCTCAAACAGGCAGAGCGTCTGTTTTCTGTCGTTTCACTAAGTGTAATTTATGGACCGGCCGTGAAAAAGACCGTGCCAATGCGGTATGTAACTTTTGCGATACCGATTTTATAGGTACTGATGGTCAAAATGGTGGAGAGTTTAATTCTGCAGAAGATCTCGCTGATGCCGTAAGCCAGTTATGGGCAGGTGAAGATAGCGCTAACAGCAAAATTAAACCTTATGTCATCTTTACAGGCGGAGAACCGCTATTGCAGCTTGATGAACCCTTGATCAGTGCAATGCATCAATTGGGTTTTGAAGTCGGCGTAGAAAGCAACGGTACACGACCTGCGCCCGAAGGGCTGGACTGGCTCTGTATAAGTCCAAAAGCCGATGCTGAAGTAGTGATAACACAGTGTGATGAAGTAAAGCTGGTTTATCCTCAAGCCCTCGCTCCACCTGAGCGCTTTAAGGATATTGAAGCTAGCTATTACTTTTTATCACCCATGGCCGATCACGCAGTCATAACGGGGCGTGATGAGCTAAAGCAAAGTAATATGCGTTTAGCTACAGATTATTGCCTTAAGCATCCACAGTGGCGCTTAACCTTGCAGATGCATAAGATTTTGGGGATCGATTAAGAAATGGTGCGCATGGCGTACCTTACAAAATTGTTTCTTCAGTTTTCTTTTTGCTTTTCCTAACCACACGCTTTTTTAGCTGCATAGCTTTAACGGTCACAGGCACGCCATTCAACACCGATGTTCCAGACAAAATATCCACATGCTGGTCATCCGTAATATCATTCATGCTAACCCCTGGTTTTGTTTCAGCTACTGATAGCTGAGCGCCTTTGCGGTGATGCCCCCAGCCATGAGGAATACTCACCACGCCTTGCATAATGTCATCTGATATATCAACGGGAACATCAATGCTGCCTACATTGGATGTTACTTTTGCCATTGCTCCGTCTTTCAATTTTAGCTGGGTGGCATCTTTTGAGTGAATAATTAGGGTGCAGCGGTCATTACCTTTTATTAAGCGCTGGCTGTTGTGCAGCCAAGAGTTATTACAGCGTACATGGCGACGGCCAATAAGTAGCATAGGGTGATTGGAAGAGGAATCATCAAAAACTTTATGTACTCGCTTCAGGTCATCAATAAAACACTTTGGCGCTAAGGGGATACGTTGATCTTCGTGATAAATTCGTTCAGGGAAGCAAGGCTGCAGTGGCCCAAGGTCTATTCCATGAGGGTAACAGGCCAGAGAACTTAGATTAAGTTCTTTTTGTAATGAGCGGTTGGCTGAACCGTAAGGCCCCATTTCCAATAGTCTTCTTAAAGGGTGATGAGGTTTCAGTAAATCCTGAGTGATCTCAGATAGAAACGAACCAATTCGGTCGGTTGCAGGCAGGCGGGTGCCATAAGGCCCTGACCGCAAAAAGATATCTAACAGGCCGTCAGCGCCTAGCTTACTCATTACCTGATATTTAGCTTCTGCTTCAATGCGGCTACGCCAGTTGCGGCCTTCAAGTCGACGGGTCATTTCCATTAAAATCTGCCAGTCATGGCGAGTATCCGGTTCGGGGCGGAACAGTGCACCTGAATATTTAGCGGTATTACGAACGCTAATCATATTGAACGCAATGTCGAAATGGCTATGCTCCAATGGGCCAGTGGGTGGAAGAATAAGGTCTGCATGGCATGTTGTTTCATTAATGAAAAAATCAATCGACACCATGAAGTCGAGGCTTTCAAAGGCTTTTTCTAGTTTGCGTCCGTTAGGGCTTGATAGCACTGGGTTACCCGCAAGTGTGATCATGGTTCTGATCTGCCCTTCACCCGGTGTTAATATTTCTTCGGCCAGAGTACTGGCGGGTAGCTCGCCTGAAAACTCAGAAAGCCCCCTAACCCTACTTTGATAACGATCAAAATGCCCTTTTTGCCCAATTAATGCGCCTACCTCAACCATATCGGCAGCTGGTTTGGTAAACATCATT
>ENA-ORXI01001380-ORXI01001380.1-sediment-metagenome-genome-assembly--contig:-NODE-1380-length-18858-cov-31.275491_pt1 | contig 18858 bp, 15 predicted proteins | sample MGYA00237861_ERZ511468 | MGnify/ENA primary metagenome ERZ511468 (study PRJEB26299, sample SAMN06266213) | sediment metagenome | isolation source: Hudson Canyon methane seep mesocosm | place...
AACTGGGCAAAAACATTACCTGTCAGCAAACGCCTTGACCCTGTTTTAAAAAAGCTACCTAAGAAAAGTTTTGATCGTATAAAAGAAACGCGCCTGTTCAGTGTGCCGTTTTTAGTGAAGCGCCTCAAAGAACTCAAAGTTATGTACAAACTCTATCAGCCGCAAATCACAGTAGATGATCTAAATGTCGACTTGGATACACGTAAGACTCTGTTGAAAAGAGAATCTGATAATGTACGCAAACTAATGCAATCAATGGTGGATGAACTCAAAAATACTTAGGCGTTTGGATAAACAAAAAAGAAACAATGTATGAGGTTTTATCGTTACAAGCCTTACTAAATATGTGGGTTTTGGGAATGAAAAGGTTTGAGCTTAGCGAAATTATCGTTGGGGAGAACCTTGTTTTAGGTTTGAAGCGTTTTGTAATTTCTCTGGGTCAATACATGATAAGAGCAGTGTCTTTATTTTCAATCTTACTGCTTTGTGCTTGTGTAAGCTTTGATAAAACTAATATACAGCCTGGCCAACGGGTTGTAGGTTTAGGGTTTTCATTTACTGTGCCAACTCAAAAATCTTGGTTTGCGGTTGAGTATGGTACCAGTCATCGGATTAAACTGAGCCAACTGAATGACCAAGATAGCTATTCTATCTTGGTGTCGCTAAATCGCGGGCCGAGAAAAGGCATGTATCAAAGTGCAGAAGCCCACCTTAAGGCAGTCCAGCGTCATAAGCGAGGTAAGATTAGGTCTGCTGGTTTGATTCGACTTCATCATCATGAATGGGTTGACGCTCGTTACGGAGAGTTATGTGTCCGATACGTATCTTCTGACGAAGACTGGCGAGGTAGAAACAGTAAGGGCCCTGCAATGGTCGATACGGTCGGTCTTATTTGTGAACATCCGGAAATTGAAAATGTTCTGCTTAGCATAGAAATTTCAAAAAGGTTCGAGGTTAATGCGACAGCGAGTGGGTTGGATAGTTATGCTGATGTACTGTTTTCTTCGGTAGCATATAACAATATTAATTAACTAAAAAATTAAGAAGAGAGTGTATTCCACTAAGCGTTTGGTCATGATTTGGTCTTCATCCCATAAAGACAGCATGACTAAATATTGCGGGTAGGTTAAATCCAGTTTTTCAAGCAAAGAGTGAGAGCGTATACATATTGCGAAAAACTTGCTGTTACGTGAACCTCTATTTTAAAACTCTATACGAGTTGTAAAATCGAGCCCGAAGGTTCTGGCCTCTTTAATTTTCAAGCGATCACTTGTTAAAGCCACACTAAAATTGGATGTGTCCACCCCCAAAGTGAGCGCGTTTGATTTGAAATCAAAACGAGTCATAAGTTTGATTTCTTTCGAAGTATTGTAGGTGGTGCCCAAGGAATAGAAATTCAGGTCGCCATATTGATACCAGCCCGCGACTAACTCGGTATCGGTTTGTAGTTGATAAAATGCATCAACATTCATTTGCCTTGGGTACTTCAAGTGATGCTTACGGTAGTCTAGAGTGCCTGAGACTAACGGTTTAACATCGATCTTACCTTCATTATCATAACTAATTCGGTTTGAGCTCGCCGTTGCGTTGGTAAAGGGAGCATTATCAAAAGTAATTTCGCTTAGTAGGTCCGTCCACTTTCCTCGCATTCTGTATTTAGAATTCAAGCGCCAGTCCCAGGCTAAATCTATCGCATAACCTTGCCCTTTTGGTTTGTCTGTTGGTCTGTCCAGTAGGTCATCTTGTGAATAAACATAGTTAATATAAGCCTCGCCACTATAGTCATTGTCGTTTGCAGTGAATTTTCCTTCGACTTTGCCTTCTAATAATTCAGAGGTTTTGAGGTACGAGATATCAACCCCAATGTTGAATTGTTCTAATACTTGCCATTGATACCCCAGTTTCAAACCGAGTGCGCGTGTATGCACTAAGTCCAAATAAACGTCGTATTCCCGGTTTTTTTCAATCGCGATATCATTCTTGTCGCCGTAAATTAATTCAGCGGCGTCAGAGGTGTAGTTCAGTGAGTAGTCATAACGTATCACATAAGCGGCTTTCCAGTTTGAGCGCCTGACACCCATCTCCCAAAAGTTATGGGTGAATGAATGTTTACCGCCATCAAAGTGTGGCCCTTCAAAATCAGAAACGATTTGGTGTATTGGCGCGGTTTCGCTGTAGGCAAAGGAGTGAGAGTCAAAATATAGTTGATAGCTTGAGTCGGTATGAGGTTCTGCTGAAGAAAGGCCTGCATAAACAAGAGCCGTCAGCGCAGAGATAATGCGTTGCATTTGTTAAACCTAAGTAGAAATTTGGGTTGTATTTTGAGCGTTAAAGCCATTGTCTTTCAGTAGTCGTTTTAGCCTGGACCTAGCTCTTATAAGATTGTTTAGGTACAAAAAAAGAGAGGCCCTAAAGGCCTCCCATATTTTTACTTTAGCGAGTGATTAGAACGCAGATTCAAAGGTTGTATCTGTGTAAAAGATGAAATCACCATCAATCTCACCGTATTCAACGCCACCAATTGTAATGCTACCTGTCAGCGTATCGTCTTCTCCAGATTCAACTTCATTGCTTTCTAGCGTCATTACAACACCATCGTTGTTGCTCAGAGTTAAAGATCTCTCAGATAGCTCAATTCCATCAATCGCCGTTACATCGGCTTCGATTGAAATCGTACGACCAGGATATGCTAGGTCTAATGTCGCAGAAGCGTCATCAAAGCCTGTACGCTCAACTTCAAAGCTAAAGGTGACTTCATCTGCAATACCACCAAGTTTGGCATCAAACGTTAATGACATCATTGCTGAAGCGTAAGCTTCTTCAGTTTCGCCACCTTCTGAGGTGTTGCTATCGTTATAAGTCTCTCCATCAAAACTTTCAGCATAGGTTTCACTAAATGCTGCAACACCGGAGGCATCACCTTCGAAGTGGAAAGAAGCATCAAATTCCTCTAGGGAATTACCAAAAGTTCCATCCAAGTCAAATGTAACGTTGTCTAGTTCCAGAGTTTGTGTTTCAGTCTCGTCATATGTATTCGCCTGCCAATTATTGGTGTCATTATCACCGTCGGTAAATACTAGGCTGGATACTGTGATATCCAAACCACCGCTAAAGGACATTGCATTCTCTGTCGTAATCACCGTCTGGTTATAAGTTCCTGGAACTTGAGCCATGTTTACGTTCAGATCAAGATGGAAGCCTGTCAGAGTAAAGGTATTGTCCGATTCATTGGTACGACCATTTTCTGTTTCGTTATCTTCCTCGTCGATATCTGCGACTAAATCAGCCGTTACCATTCCATTTTCTAGGGTCAGATCGATCGAGCCAGCCTGAACAGAACCTGCAATATTGAAGTTTGCAGCGCCAGTCAGCTTACCAAGTTCTGTTGTGGTCTCACCACCTTCAGACGTGGTTGTACCTGTTGTCGTCTCTTCAATGGCATCAACTAAGGTAAATGTAGTCACGGTCGCTGTAACATTTACGTCGGTGCTAACCTCAACAACATCATCAATGGTAACGTTAAATTCATCATTATCTACCGTAAAGATTAGTGCAGACCCACTTAGAGAAATACTAACAAGTAACCCTGTTTCTGGAGATTCAATGCTTATCGACGAGGCTGCAAGTGCCTCAATAGACTGAATAGTTGCACCTTCTTTAAGGGTTGGGCCGTTCGCACCAGGCTCAAAATTCGCATCGAAGACTTCAACGATGGCTTCAACTGCTTTGCCTAATGCTGTCATTGAGGCATCGGCATCGGTACTGCTTACCATATCGGCAGCGTCAATCTGAGCGTCAAAATCGTTCAGAATAGTTTCGATGGTATCCTCATTTTCACCAGTGCCGGCAGTAGAAGCATCAATTGTTGCGCCTAGCTCTCTTAATTCTTTAACGAAGGCTTTGACTTGAATAATTTCATCTGAGCTTGCTTCTGGGCTAGGGGTATCGTCTACTTCTTCATCAGGGGCTTCATTGGCTGCATTCCCTTGCTCAGTAGTGACATCAGTCTCGATCTGAGTAAGTGCTGCGTCTTGCTCGCCGGCATCAACTTCACCCAGAATGTCTACAGCATCAGCCAGAATTTCTGCAAGGTCAGTCACGCCCGGAGTCGCTGTGTTGCCTACCAAAGCGCCTTCTGCCAGATCTTCAGCAAAAGTGGTAATTGCTTGCTCTATAGTTGACCCAGCATTGTCGTCTTGAACAGCACTGACGACGGCAGCATTAATTGCAGCCATTTGGATCGCTGTATTATCACCATCACTCAGGGTGCTTTCAACTTCTGTTGAGTCGGTCAAATCGACAACGGGGACGTCGGTAATTGACGTCACAGCATCTGCACCCGTAAGTCCTAATATATCATTCAGTGTGCTGGCCACACTTGAGTTGGCCACTTGTATCGCAGCCGCCGCATCCGCATCACCGGCAGCCGCCTCAATGCTAGTCAAGGCTTTAGTCGCCGCAGCCGTGGTAAGTGGGGTTAGGCCAACAGATTCAGTGCCTGAACTCTCGGGGATTACCGCACCCATACTGAAATCAGTGCTATCCAATGTATAACTTTCACCAAATGCCGCACCATCACAGCCTGCAGCAAGGTCACACTTCATGGTCGCAGAGCCATCACTGGTTACCTGAATATATATAGGTTTGCCTTTATGCTGACCAGGAATTGTTAGCGTGTAGTCACCATTTTCATCGGTGGTCGTTTCGGCAATAGCTGTAACTTCAGGAACTCCATTTTCATCAAACAAGAAGGCTTTTACTTGACCATCTATAACGATGCCTTTACTTGCTGTACCACTTACTGTTGCAGCTGAAGGTGTGCTAGAGCTGCTGCTAGATCCACCGCAAGCCGTTAATCCCATCGCTGCAGCAATTGCCAAACTTAATCCAAGACGCTTCATTAATTAATTCTCCATTTTTTATTAATAATATTTTTTCATAAAACCGACGCATAGTCGTGCTTAAACCCACCATTCAAACTGGGTGCTATCTACCAAAATCCGGTTGATTTTGAACCTTGATTTTTTATTCTTAGATAGTGAAGTATTTCAGCATAGACACGAACCCATAATTCAACAAGCGGGTAAGTACAAGATTTAGAAGAAGTTTTGTTTAGTTATGTTACTTGTGATGTTAATCAAACTATTTCGAGTTTTTATAATAACGTAATTTCATTATTAGAGGTGATCGTATATATAAAGTACTAAGGTGAAAGAGTTAGAAACTCTGAGTAGCTAATAAAATTAAACCATAGGTCGTCGCTTAACCATTCTATGGGCTCATCATAAAGCTTGATATGTAGGCCGTTGATATCATTTATTGTATTGTTGTCGTATAAGGTGATTTCTGACCATGGAATATCAATGGAAGTTTTTTGGTTCTCAATAATGGGCATACTTTCAATGCTGGGGCTGTCTGGTCTTGTTTTCGCTATGTAGCTTATATTGGCTGTGGCGTTATAGAAGTCAAAGCTGTAATGAGTAGCGCGGTTGTCTGTGTTATCAAACTCAATGTGGAATGACTGTAAGCTTGGGTTGGAGCTAAATAAAAGACCATTATTGATTGTGGTCATGGCTTCTAACGCAGCAATGCCATTATTAGTTGAACCGTTATATACACTTGAATAGACAAAATGCTCGTCATTAATTTGATCTCCGCCAGGGAGTAAAAATTCAAAGTCTTTACGGTTAACTTTACCTTGTTTATTCTCGACGACAACTTCCCAATTGGCCAAATTTACTCGGTTAATGTCAATGCTAGAGTAATATCTGCATTCAAATATATTGAACTCAGGGTAGTAGCATTCTTCTTTTGTTAGATTGTCAGGTCCTCCTAACATATCGAAATACCTATCATTTGTTTTGTCGTGAAAATAAAGGTCGCTCAAATTATCAGTTCCTTGGGTGTCACTGATACTAACTGATACGGTGAAACGTATTGAGCTATTTGGCGTGACATCCCATTTGCTATAAAAACTTGGATGATAATGAACGATATCGGTAAAAATAGAACCAATTTTGAGACTGTCTGAAGGTCCACTGCTACTACAGCCCGTTAGAAGAAAGGCTAGGGTGAATAAAAAAGCTAAAGTATTGATAGGTTGCACGATATATCCTTGTGAGTTTATTTTCCGTTATTAAAGCGGGGCAATTATATGTATATTGTTAATTGGGATAAAAACCAATTTCCACCACTAATTTTTTGAATACGGATGAGAGTGCTAGAGAGTTGGTAGCAATCGATTATTTTGTGTAACTGTTCGCGGTTTTGGAAACGAACTAATATGATGGAGTTTTAAATAGGACTAACCTATTTGAAAGCTTTAAGTAAGCGCCCTCTTGCAAAGAGGGCTTTGAAACATAAACGGCATACACTGAATACTAAGTAACCAGAGATTTACTTATGACTCAAGCGACACAATAGTCTCTGCATCTAATTCATAAGCGCCTTCAGAATTATGTACTTCTTTACCGTTTAACGGTGGATTAAAAACACAAGCCATTTTCATTTCTTTAAATGCTCGTAGTATGTGTTTGTCATGTTTATCCAGGATATATACAGTCCCTGGAGCGATAGCGTACTTCTTGCCATCAACTAATGATTCAACCTCACCTTCTCCCGATATGCAAAATACCGATTCCAAATGATTCTGGTAATGCATTTGAAAATCAGCGCCTTCGTAAATGGTGGTGATATGAAATGAAAACCCCATATTATCTTCTTTTAGCAGCAGTCGGGTGCTGTCCCAATTGCCATCTGGTGAGACTATTTTTCGGTTGGTTTTTTCTGCATCCTGTAAATGCCTTACGATCATATTAATTCCTAACTTGTATTGGTCATCTTCTGATTCGGTTGAATGACGCTGTTGAATGCATCAACAGCGAATAACAACTACTTACTATTAACGTGTACGCCGTCAAAGTAATCACTTTCTTCAGGCATTGTGTCTTCTTTCGCGCATACGTAGCTAATGGCCTCTTCAACAATATCGATGCCTTTCTGTAAATTTTCATCGCTAATAATAAGAGGGCATAGGAACTTGATCACTTGATCATCCGCGCCGCTAGTTTCTATAATGAGTCCGTTCTGAAAAGCTCTTCGGGTGATTTTTCCTGCTAGCTCGCCATCAACGCAGTTGATTCCCTGGAACATGCCACGGCCGCGTGTCGTAAAGTTACCTTCACCGTTTTTTTCTACGATGGCGTTAAGACGCATCGCAATATATTCACCTTTACGCTTTATTTCTTGGGAAAAATGATTATCTGACCAGAAGTGGTCAATGGCGGCTTTTGCAGTAACAAACGCAAAGTTGTTGCCACGGAAAGTACCGTTATGTTCACCTGGTTTCCATTGATCTATTTCTGGGCTGAATAATACCACAGCAAAAGGCAAACCATAGCCGCCTAAAGATTTAGACATGGTCACAATATCCGGTTTGATGCCTGCTTCTTCGAAGCTGAAATACGTCCCGGTCCGCCCACAACCCGCTTGGATGTCATCGACAATCAACAGTACCTCATGTTTTTTGCACACCGCTTCCAAATTTCGAAGCCATTCAAAGCTCGCCGCATTAATACCGCCTTCACCTTGCACTGTCTCAACGATCACTGCAGCTGGTAAATCGATACCACTACTGGAATCGGATAGAACCTTATCAAGGTAAGCGGTGGTGTCGACATCTTCGCCCAAATAACCATCGAAAGGCATTCTGCTAGTGCCGTTTAAGCTAACGCCCGCTGCACCTCTATGATGAGAGTTTCCAGTTGCTGCCAATGAGCCCAAACTAACGCCATGAAAACCGTTGGTAAACGCGATAATGTTCTCGCGGCCCGTTACGTTGCGCGCTAATTTAAGTGCTGCCTCTACGGCATTACTTCCGGTTGGCCCAGTAAATTGAACAACATAACTTAACTCACGGGGTTTAAGAATTTTTTCATTAAACGCTTCAAGAAATTCCCGCTTGGCTTTTGTATGCATGTCCAAGCCGTGAGTGATGCCATCGCTATTAATATAATCTAATAATAAGGTTTTAAAAGCAGGGTGATTATGGCCATAATTTAGCGTGCCTGCGCCTGCTAGGAAATCCAGATATTCATTGCCTTCATCGTCGTACATATGCTCACCCTTTGCGCGGTGGAATACGCGAGGAAATGCCCGTGCATATGACTGAACTTCAGACTCAATTTCATCAAAAATATTAATTTAAATTTCTCCAGATAATAAGTTTATTTGTGCGTTGGCGATGGCGCGGATAACGGGCCAATTTTAACCAGCATCTCAGAAGCATGTTCATTATTTAAATGTGCGGCCTTATCAAACATGATTGATTGCTTAAGCTCTGTGTTGAGGCGTCTGGCTACTCCTTCAAACAACCCCCATGAAGCTTGATTCTCTTTCGTGATAGTCGTTTCAATAAAATCTACCGATTTACATTGATCTCTCTCAAGAAGGTTTGCGATCATTTTTCCTGCTAAGCCCAGACCTCGGGCAGACTTATCAACTGCTACTTGCCAAATGAACAAAGTGTTTGTTCTTTCGGGGACACAGTAGCCGCTAATAAAACCCACAAGTTCGCCCTTTAAAAAAGCGGCTACTGAGGTGCTGGAAAAATGACTACATTGCAATAAGTTGCAATATAAGGAATTCGGATCTAAAGGTGTGCACCGCTCAACTAATTGGTGAACGGCTACCCCATCTTCAGGTGATGGCGCACGTAATAGCGCTTTTGTGCCCAATTGAGTAATGACTCCTTACAGGACTATTTATTAGTGGACGAAACAATATTATTTCTTAAAACCGTTAAAAGAGTAAAAATGCTCTTTAAATAGACTAGAATTTACTCTTATTAAGCTTTTTTAGTCCTTCAATTTTGTAGGTTAAGCATTGTACACGAAACAAAATATTGTGTGAAGCGAGCTATAAATCAATAAAATAAGTAGATAACAAAGAAATATTTGACAAACTAACAACAGAATTGCATTTTACCGCGCACTAAATGAGGTTAATTTGTTGAGTTTGATGCATATTTAAAGAGGGGAGTTTCTTGAGTAGCATAGAAGAAGTACTGATAGCGTTGCGCAGGGTAATACGTGCCACTGATTTGCACTCCAAGCATCTAGCAAAAACCACCGGCCTAACTGCGCCCCAAATATTACTATTGCAAATTATTAGGGATAATGGCGAGCTGACTATTGGTGAGATTGCCAATAAAATGAGCTTGAGTCAGGCGACGGTGACTGCAATTTTGGATCGTTTGGAAAAGCGAAGCTTGGCTTATAGAGAGCGTTCGAAAGAGGATAAGCGAAAGGTGCATGCTTACCTAACCGAAGCAGCTCACACGACTCTGAAGGATGCCCCAATTCCACTTCAAGATCATTTTACTCGTCAATTTGGTGATCTTCAGGAATGGGAGAAAACCATGATTATTTCATCGCTTCAGCGTGTAGCTCAAATGATGGATGCGCAGCATATAGATGCATCACCTGTGCTTGATGTTGGTTTACTCGATCGACAAGATACGCCAATAGAGAATATTGCACCTTTTCAGGGAAAAGCATCGACTAAAAAATAGATGAAAATGCTTTATTCATCCTCTTCGATCAGGGCATTAATGCTATACACTTTAAAGCATCTTAATAGTTGAGTAGGACGGCTTCATTGAGAGCTATAATTTTATTAAAGCTCATTATGGAGCAATGCCTGAAGGGTTGTTAGGTGTCGTGTAATTATTAATGATTTGTTTAATGCTGCCATCTTTTATTAATTCGGCAATGACTTGGTTGAATTTCGCACGCAGGTGCTTTTTCTCAATACGTATCTTTAAACCAAGAGGCGCCATAGATAGCTGCTTACCACGCTTAAAGGATATTGGTGATAAGTTTTCTTCATTGAGTAAATGTTTAAATGCAATCTCATCAAGAAAAATAGCGTCTATACGGCCGGCACTCAATTGGCTGACAAGTTTGTTGGCCGTATGGCTTTCGTAAGTGCGAATGCTTTCTTTTTTGAAAAAAGGTGTGAAATCTTCATAATAATATCCAAAGTTGATACCGACGATTTTCCCATTTAAATCACTTGGCTGGCTGACGGTTAGGTCGTTGCCTTCTTTAAAGTAAATATACTCAGCGACGTGCATGTATGGGTCTGAGAAAACATATTGAGGGCCTGATCTTTTAGGGTTCCAGTTCGGCGAGTCAGCAAAATTGATATCGATTTTGTTGGTATCGAATAACGCATTTAATCTTTTAGTGGGGAGCAGTGTAGATTCGTTCGTATGGCCGGAGCGACTAATAATCTGGTTAAAAATATCGACTGCAATACCGTTTAAAGTGCTTTCTTCGCTTTCCATAGCGTATGGGCTCCACTTAGCTGTGGCAGAATTTAACTGCTCAGCATAAGCCATGTGTGTCATTATGAATAATAAGAAAAATGAAGTTAATGAACGCATAGCATCTCCAAGATCTACCCCATAGTGAAACTCTAATCGAATAAAATTATAGTATAAATAATGAAATTTACCGCTACGTACACTTTTTATGAAAAATGCATTAAAGGGCTCGACTGCTTAAGCTAAATATGAAGTCTCTATTTGGCCTGCTTTTTAGGATGAAAATTTCTTTTATTTAAATATTTTTTATTTCGTCTATATTGACAAAAAATATTCGAAAAGAAACAAAATAACCAATTTTAATTCTTAAAAGTTCTTTCAATGCTTTATCCATGAACGAAAAGTTATCATTAGAGGTAAATTTATTGTCTTTAGAGTTCTTTTTGTTAACTCACTAGACGTAATTTACTTACAAAGTGATATAGTGAAAAAATGTCCAAATGAACAAAACTCATATGCATTTGGACCGTAGGATTAACGTTAGACCAGATAGCTCAGATCTATACCTTATTAAGTTAGTTTGCTTATTAAGAAGTATGCCGTACTGCTATTTATGGTTTTAACGTTACCTGAGTTAAGCTCAAGCTTGGCTCAACAATGCACGGACGCCATGGTTTGATCTGGCCTGAGCGTTAGATCATTTCCGTTGTTTATAACTATAAAATCTTATCAACGAAATGGTGTATTTATGAAAGTCAAAAAGAACGAGCTTTTCAAGCTCATTTCAACCCCCATTGCCGCTATCACGATGTCTGCTGTAGCTAGTTCAGCTTTAGCAGCTACAGCATTAGATAACGGCACCGCGTTAACAAGTTTAAGCGGTGCTTCGGGTAGCAATACCTTCTATGAGTTAGCTGTTCCTGCAGGCGCAACTAACCTAAGTTTTAGTATGTCGGGTGGCAGTGGCGATGCGGATCTGTATGTTAAATTTGGTAGCCAAGCTTCAAGTTCCAACTGGGACTGTCGGCCCTATAAATGGGGAAATAGTGAAACTTGTGATATCAGCACAGCTCAGACAGGCACTTATAGCGTCATGTTAAATGCTTATGAAACCTATAGTGATGTCAGCCTGATAGCCTCTTTCGATGACGCAGGCAACCCGCCACCACCACCGCCTCCGCCACCACCTTCAAGCGGAGTAACTGCAGCAGCTGCTGCTGGGGATAGTATTACGCGAGCTTTTGGCGCTGATTGTACCTACAACACTTCTATCTTTGGCTTATGGTGTATTGCTGGGAATGCCGACCAGCCTTGGCATTCTTGGTTTGATGGCTGGGATTCAGCCGTAAATTCTGTTCATGATCGCTATAAAGCTATAGATGCTTCAATTACCGCGAACAAAGATGCATCTCAAACCGGCGCAGAAATGGTTGGCAAAAATGATACCGAGCGTCCTTTTGCGGAGCAAGCAGCGATGATCGTGGCACAATCACCTGTACCAGATCATGTGGAAATGATTTTCGGCGGTAACGACATTTGTAGTCGTGACTGTGTGGACCCAGCAAACTGTAACGACCCTCTTTATACTGGTGAAGAGTGGCGTCAAGCGGTACGTACAGGTCTGAATACGCTTATGTCAGGTTTGCCAGCAAATTCAAGTATTTTGATGGGCAGCGTACCTCGTGTACAAGACATTCGCCAAGCTGGTGTCGACAAGCAGGATGCAGATGAATATGTTAACTGTGATTCGCTTTGGTCAAGCTATGATGTTTGCCGTATCGTTACTGACCCAGGTGTACTAAATGGTGAAACAATGGCGACACGTCATGCAGGTGTTGCAGCGGCACAACAACAATATAACGCTATTACCCGTGCAGAAGTTGAAGCCTACAATACCAATTCTAACGGTTTGAATCCAAATGGTATCGAGCTAGTTGCTGAGTATGTGGATGAAAATACGCCTTCTGGTGGTACGTTCGCCTTCGGTGCGGATGAAATCAATGGCGCAGACTGCTTCCACCCTAACGTTGCTACTCAAAGCAAGATTGCTGAACTTATGTGGAATGGTAACCCATTTCAGTAGTAGGTTTTATGTAAGTACTACAGGGACGTTATTGTTGTAAAAAATATGATCAACTCTAGTACTTTTCTCTAACTAGAAAGAGGAAAGTACTTTTGAGTTGGTTATGCTAGAGATATAATTCGAGAGTATTACCCGATATTTATTTTTTTAATTTCTAAGTAACCATAAAAAAGCTGGGTTCCGGTTAAACAGCTTGCCCAAATGGCAAAGCTTTATTTAGTTGTGTAAAGTACCCAATTCAAACAATAATAAATTCTTGGTCAGACAATGATGCTTCGCTTAATATTTATCCTACCCTTGTTTTTATCTGGGCTTGTGGCATGTAGCCAAGACACAGCCTCCACTAATTCTAAATCAGTAACGGAACTTCAGGTTGTTAAAACCGTTGCTGAAGTATCACCCCCTCAGTCCAAGACGATTGTTGCCAGCATTGGCGACCAAACAATTAATTTGCAAGAACTTGATACTGCTATTCAATTTACTTTATTCGATTTAGAGTGGCGGAAATATCAACTGCGCAAAGACATGCTGAACCGTATGATTGCACAGAGGCTACAGCTCTTTAGCGAGGATTCATCAGAGGCTTTGATCTCGGAAATTTTATTAAGTCCTCCTCCGCCACCGCGTATTCAGCTACCAAGTGATAAACGCCCCATAAAGGGTGAGCGAGACGCGATAATTTTGATGTCTGTTTTTTGTAGTTACCAGTCATCACATTGTGCGCGCTTACAAACTGTCATCAAACAGCTGGAAGAGCATTACGGTAAAGCAATAGCGTTCAACTTTTATGATTTACCTCAAGGTTTTCATCGATATGGTGTCGCAGCAGCCAACGCTTACCATTGCGCTGAAGCCGCTGGGTCACCTTGGGCATATCAAAGTGCGCTCTATTCAGATGTCTCAAAACTCGATAAACAGCGTTTTATGAATATTGCTGAGCAACTTAATTTCGATCTAATTAATTTTGAACACTGTCTAGATGAAAGCTCTTATCAGGCGACGATCAAATCAGACATGGATATGGCAAACAATATGGGACTAGGAAGTGTTCCGGTGATCTTCATTAACGGTTTATACACCAAGGGGGCGCAAAGCTTTGAAGCTTACCGCTTTTATATAGATCAAGAGTTAGCGCAACTTGGTTATGACTTTAAATCAGCAGAAGAGCAAACACCTACTGAATCACAACTACCGATTTTACTTCTGGCAACGACGGTAAGTAGCCATGCTACCGGCAACGAAAATACCTCTATAGCATTGGTTAAACTACCGGAGAGTGAGCAGGAAGCTAACTATAAAGAAGGCGATTTTATTTTTGAAAATGTTCAACTCGTTAAAATTGAAACCCAGCGTATTCTAATCGACAATCAGGGGGCGCTCGAGTTTGTGGTACTGCAGTCCAGTATGGGGCATGATTTAGACGACATAGCGTCAGACATTTTGACTCAGCAGGAACCAGTAAAAGCGAGTGACTCTGAACCATCATATGATGACGAAGCATTGGCTGAAGAAATGAAGCGAAGAGAAATTCCCGCCACTGGCGAAATGGTGCTATCAAAAGAGTGGCTGGAGTCTCAGTTAATTAATCAAGGTGAATTGGAGCAGCATTTTTATAATGCTGACCATGTAGTTGAGGGTCATCACTTAATCAAGCTTAACGAGATTGTTGATCAGCGTTTCTATAATACTCTTGGATTTAAGACGGGTGATGTATTACTTCGGGTCAATGATCAATGGGTTCATAGCGGGCAAAACCCGCTATGGGACAGTCTTGCTAAAGAAGAAAAAGTGACAGTGATGATTATGCGGGGCGGTTACCCTGTGCGTTACGATTATAATATTAAGTAAAGCTAGTGCCGCGTGATTAAAAGGAGCTAATCGCTTTATATTTATCTGTCTTTGATTTCAAATGATTGGAAGTAATACTGGTTACGTCCATTGGCCTTAGCCCGATAAAGGGCGTCATCAGCACATTTCAATGCCGCCTCTTTATTATTTTTCATCCAGGCCCCGCCTTGTTGTATGAAACATGCTCCACAACTAATGGTAACTATATTGGCTGTTTGAGACTCTTTATGTTCGATCGCTAATAATCGAACGGCCTCTACCAGTTTAATTAACATATTTTCTAGTTGGGTCGTGCTCTTGGGTTGGAATATGAATACGAATTCTTCTCCGCCATAGCGTGCTAGCGTGCTATCTGCCCGACGATCAATCTGTTTCAATGTTTTGGCGATAAGCTTCAAAGCCTCATCACCCTGCAAATGACCATAATAGTCATTATAATTTTTGAAAAAATCGATATCCAGCATAACGATACCAATTGGATTATGGTTTCTTGCGGTAGTCCGCCAAACTCGGTCATAGGTTTGGTCAAAGTACTTTCTGTTATAAATTTGGGTTAAGCCATCAGTGATCGAATCTGCAATTAGTATTTCCTTCTGCTCATTAATTTTTTCGACCAAACGATTAAATGTTTTCAAAAAGCCATCTATTTCAACGATATTAGTTTTCTGAGCAAGAAGGTTGACCTCTCCTGTCTTTTTCATTTCCCCTATCTGGTTAAACATTCCAATGATCGGCAGTAAGAAAAAATGGTTAAGAAGAAGAGTGATCGTTATTGGTAATAGTATAAGTACCAATATACTGATAATAGAGGTTTTATCGAGAGGGGTGGGCATGCTGGAATCTGGATATAAAATTTCGATTTGAGCAATGTTTTGCCCTTTTATGTTTACCAGACTGGCTGAGTATTTATTGCTTAATTCATGAATAGTTAGCTCAGATAAGGGTGTTAGATCAGGCTCGCTAACATGCTTATATGACGCTAGTTTGAAGTTTACATTAGAAATTAAATTTAAGCGTTTGATAAAGTCTTTCGTCAATTGCCTGATAAATATGAGTACGCCATTAGATGCTAATTTCTGTTCGCTATCTTGTATGTGATGGCTGACAAAATAGGCTAATTTTCCGTTCCTTCGGATTAACCCAAATTGTTTATCCTGATTCAGCAAGAGTTGATTGTTAATATCGTAATTTAAGTCGTCAGTATTATTCTTCGTAATAAATTGATTGTTAATTTTTTCGGCAAAATAACTCGATTTACCTTGAAGGGTTAAAAAAATAACGCTGTCTATATTAGATGCTAAAAAAGAGGGGCTTTTTATATTCAGTTTTATATAGTTATAATTTGGTCGTGCAACGAACTCATAACTATCGTTCCATTTTGCCCAATCCTGATTGAATCGTAATAAAGCTTCACGCTCATTACTAAACGTGGTCTGAATGGCTTTAATGTCATTTTGATGCTTTTCCAGTGTTGCAGCTGCGATTGGAGGATAAACAACAAACAAGCGGTAGCATAATAAGCCTCCTCCAATGACAAATGTATAGGTAAGCGCCGCTAACCAAACCAGAGTTCGTAGATTCATAGTTCCTCCGTACTAATAGGATAGTACAGGATGTTGGTATGACCTCATTTTCGAATATCTATGACACAAAAAATCCACTATTGAAATGAACGAGAATGTCCATGGTTAGTCTCGACAAAATAGAGGGATTCAAAACTGTTGCACCCATTTATGAGTGGAACTAGTTGAGTTGTTTATGAAAACGCAAGTGTCTGATTAATATCGATATTATCGTTTTAGGTTTGAATAACCGGAAAGCGCCTCAATTCACATAGGTATGGTGTCGCTAAGCGAACTAGAATTATGGAAGTAATTCTACTATTCTTTCTTTATAGTTCTGTTAATTGAATGAGTTACTTTTCCACTCAGGAATAAGAAGAGTTATGCAATATTTTGATAATATAAGCTCTTGTTATTTAATGTTTAGACTATCCAAAAAAAAACCGATAATCGGTTTCATTATTTTACTGTCTTTTCTTTCTTCTAGTTCTTATGCAAACAAAGAGCAGGTAACTATTTATGCCTACCATCTAAAGCCTCCATATATAATTAGTGTTGAAGAAAAAACGGGCTTATATTTTGATTTTTCCAGATATTTAAACAGTAAAGCGGGCCCCTACCAATTCCAGACAAGGTTTATGCCTCGTAAAAGATTAGAAATATATCTTAATCGTGGTGAATTGAATGGCATTCTAATTGGCGTTAATCCAGTCTGGTTCAAGGATAAGGCAAAAACCAAGTACTTATGGACATCAACCATTTTTCAAGATCAAGATGAGGTGGTTTCTCATGCAGAGGCGCCTTTTGAATACCTCGGCCCTAAATCTCTGAAGGGTTTAAGTTTGGGCGGTGTGCTTGGTTTTTATTACTTTGGTATTACCGAAGTTGTTGAGGCCGGTGGCATTAAGCAGACAGATTTAAAGAGTGAATCTTCTGTTTTACAAATGCTTTTATATAAACGAATTGATACCGGTATTGTTAGCCGCTCAACACTAGATTATTTAGTGAAAGAAAATGGCTGGCAAGGTCAATTCCATAAGTCATCAATTCCACATGACAAATACTCTCGCCACATTCTATTGCCTCTAAAGTACGCTAAACATTACAAGTACATTGAAAGTATCATTGTTAATATGAATGACGATCCAATGTGGCAAAAGATGCTGCTTAAGTATGAATAAAATAATATATGTCTGGTTGAATGAGGGCAGGTCAATATGCTTGAACTAGTTCTAGCTAAGATTGGAGAATGCTTACTTAAATGTACTGTCCGTTTAGTTTTTTTAATACAGGCTTCAATAGCCTAAATTAGAATCCCAGAAAGTTCTGGTTTTAACTTGTCTTTTATGAAGTTCGGGTCGCGTTGATTTTCAGGAATGGTGTCATCGAATTTAACGCATAAATTCTGATGGAGACATGCCACTCCAGCGTTTGAAAGAGCGCCCAAATGATGCAGCACAAGAAAAACCCATAGCGTAAGCGACTTCACTCACCGTATATTTATTCGACCGGAGTATGTGTCTTGCCCGTTGATAGCGGATACCGTCAAAAATTTCTTGAAAAGAACCGCCCTCATGTTTTAATTTTCGTTTTAGGGTACTTGGACTCGTCCCTAAAGCATCGGCAGTTTCTTCTAGTGTTGGCCACTGAACCCATTCTTTTTCTGATTTCAAATAATCGCTGACTTTACGACTATGGCATTTTTGATTCAGATTTGCCTGAAAAATTGCATCTACCTGTTTAAGAAGGTGGTGGTAAAGCCCTTTGTTGGGCGCGTTAGTAGGTGTCAGTAATGCTTCTTGTAGGGAGATCATCCGATTTTCTGTTTGTTCAAATACCACGTCACATTCGAAAATACGCTTATATTCTTCAAGTGTCGTGAGAGGTGCGTGACAAAATTCAATTCGAACGGGGTGAACCTTATCGCTATCTTTCCGTGCAACAATCTGTTTGCCCATTTGTACCATTGAAGCAAAATGAAACTCAATAATTTGAGGTGCTGCTACATGTGGCAGTAGAAATTCCAAGGTGTAAATTGTGATCTCTTGTTCGGTCGTTAATGTGTTTTCAAAAGCTTCATTTAGCAGGTAACTATATTGGTTGGTGAGACGGATCGCGTTATAGACATGGTCACAGTTCATTAAAACGTGGGCGAAAATTCCATAGCTTGATAAATGACAGTTGACCCCTGCATGTAAACCAAAGGCTTTATCTGAAGTTAGTTCTGCAGCTTGATGCCAAAAGTCTAGGATCTTACCAAGTGGAAGCTTTTTGTTGTCTGGAACTTGGCTGTTAGAAGGTAGTGAGAAAACATGTTGTAACTCAGTTAAATTGACATTATTTGCTACTGCAAATTGACTAGCAATTTTAATATATTGAATGGAAGCTTTGTAGTCGTAACTCATGATTTTACTTAGTTCAATTTTTATTTTTGTTGTCATTAGAGCTTATCACGAAAGAAGGCTGATTTATGAGAAGTTATCGGAACCAAAAGTACCAGTCGTTGATTCTGTAATATTTTTGTACTTAGTTGATAGTTGAGCCGATATGTAAAATATTTGATCTTTTAGGCTGCGAGGTCGTTGAGTGCACCATGATAGAGTCGTGAAGGTACTCAATGTAATCAAAAAATCTAAGACTAAAAGTAACAATAAAAGGTGATGAATTTAGGCTGTATCGTCGCACCATAAAATAAATAAAAAAGGTGAGTTCATGAAATTTAAGTTCTTAACGTCAGCCATTTTGAGCTGCTCCGCACTCGTATCTACAGGAGGGCAAGCAAGCGAGATTCCAGATCCTGTCCATTCACTAGCACAAGGTTGTTACTCCGTTCAGTCGCCACATGATGGTAAGTATATGCGTGCTTACTATAGTGGAGGTCTTATTAATGATGGTCGTAGTTATGACTTTAAGGCAACAGATATTTCGGGGGCGGCCAAGTTTTTTATGAAACCTTCATCTTTAGGTTATTTCAGGCCCTATAACGTAGATGGACGTTATCTCGATACACGTTTTCCAGCGGACATAACCGCAGGAAC
>ENA-ORXI01001381-ORXI01001381.1-sediment-metagenome-genome-assembly--contig:-NODE-1381-length-18847-cov-5.213319_pt1 | contig 18847 bp, 16 predicted proteins | sample MGYA00237861_ERZ511468 | MGnify/ENA primary metagenome ERZ511468 (study PRJEB26299, sample SAMN06266213) | sediment metagenome | isolation source: Hudson Canyon methane seep mesocosm | place...
TGTTCTTGATGAAACTATTAATATGAAGAGTCAAAAGTTCAGTGTTTGTAATCCTGGAGATGGAAGTAATAAGAGTGAAATAACATCTAATAAAAGACGTCTCAAAAAGCACTGGGAAGACCTGTTTTATAACCGTTTTACAAACGCTGTTGACGAACTGACTGGGTCGCATACTGCCGCTCAGTCACCAATTATTGAGATGATAAAATTTGTTTCTGTGAATACCTTTCTAGATAGTCGAGCAACTAAAAAACGTTTGGTGATTGTTTCAGATATGCTCCACCATACACAGCAGTATTCGCACTATCGAGGTAGTCCTAATTATGCAAAATTCTCAAAAACATCTTATGCGATGACAATGCAACCATTACTTGAAGGCGTTGATGTTCAGATTTTTTATCTTATTAATGAAAAGCATATTTTACTTCAAAATCGAGGGCATATAGAATTTTGGAACCAACATGTATTAACCAATAACGGATTCGTTTCATCCGTTAAAACTGTTAACTGAGGTAAATATGGAAAGTGAAAATTTAGTCAGTGGTCGCACGGCTGTTAAGCATCAATATGCGTCGATTACGACTCATTTTATTATTGCACTAGGTGTCGGTAGCACACTTATCGCGGTTGGAATACTATTTAATTCTACACTGCTTGCTGTAATAGCTCCTGTAGCAGTAATGCTGCTTTATATTGGCATAGCAAACAAGGATACTCAATTGTCACAATCTATAATTGGTGATAGTTATTACTATATGGGGTTTGTTTTTACACTTGTTTCGCTTGGGTCTGCACTCTTTTATTTATCAATAAACAATAATGTTGATATCAATACCATTGTAGGCAGTTTTGGTGCTGCTTTGGTTACTACAGTAATAGGGTTAGTAGCTCGTTTAATTACGACATCATTTTCATTTAAAGCAACTGGACAACGAAAGCGCTTAGAAAACAGTATAGATAAATCTTTAGCTACCTTTTCAGAGCAGCTTGAAACACTCACATCAACGGCAATTTCATCACTTACTAAAGTACATACCCATACCGAAGCGACATTAATGAAGACGCTTGAAAGTTATGAGAACGTTAATGAAGAAATATCAGAACAGTACAGGGAGGCGATGAGTCAGGGTGAGGAAACTATATCAAAATCTATCACGTCGTTAGCCAAGAGGATTGATGCTATCGAAGTCTCACCTGATATGGTTTCTGATCCGATTAAAAAATCATTTGATGAAGTTTTAGAAACCTTAAGAAATCATAATAAAAGCTATCGCGAGTTAAGTAAAACAATTACTAGAACTAATGAGAAACTTTCAAACCAGCTTGAAAATTCTGGCTCACAAATTCAGAGCCATGTAGATAAGGTAGAAACAGCACTAATTGAGGCTGTTGACCGTCAAATGATAACGTACGAGCGATCGCTAGGTTCTACAAGCAAAGAAATAGTGACTAGTCTTGATAATATCAAGACTCTGAAAGTTGATTCTGAAAAGCAATTGTCTTCAGCCCTTGATGGTTTGAGGTCACGGATAAATGAAATATCTAACCTCTTATCCAGCGCGAGCATGCCGCTTCAAGAATCAAGCGAATTGCTTGGCAACAGCAATAAAAAAATGAAAACAAACATCTCCGATTTTTCATCTCTTTCAGAGGAGCTTTCTAAAGCTATAGTTGATTCACAACAAAATATGACTGGTCTAGATTCTATGAATGGAATTGTCGTTGACTTAGTCAAGGTTATGACACGATTAAATGAAGTATTTAATCAAACTATCACTCAAGGACAGCAGGCAGGATTATCCATGGAAGGGTCAGCGAAGGCTACTGAGGAGGCTAGTAAACAACTTGCAAATGACATTTCTCAGGTTTATGGAGCATTGACCATGCAAATTCAGAAAATTAGAGGTCATTAATAATGAATGATCGAATTGATGAACCTAATAATTCGATAATTGAAACATCTCTAGCTGAACTTGCATTTTCCCTTTTTTTTATCCTATTGATTTTTTCAGTCTTTAAAATTGATAAAGCCAACTCTGAAAAAAAAGTGTTAGAAAAAGAGGTTTTACTTCTCGAACAAAGCTTAACTAGAGCTGGTGAGGTGCTTGGAAAATCTGAAGAGTTTGATCCTAAAGAAATATTTAAGGAGTTAACGAGAGGTAAACAAGCTGTGGAAAAGCTTAAAACTACTTTAGAAGAAAAGAAAGCGCTAAGTGATCGTTTAGACTCATTGAAAGAATTAGAGAAGCAACTAAAATCGTCACCAGATGGCATTGCTAAAAAATTAGAGCAGTTGAACGATATAAAGAAATTACTTAAAAACGAAGGGGGGGAAGAATTGGCGGGTACAGTAAAAGAATTACTACAAAAGAACAACGATTTCAGAGGCCAAAATAAAAACTTGAGAACTAAACTTATTAAAGAAGGCAATGGTTTGGATCATCCACCATGCTGGGCTAATCCCGATACTGGACGTATTCAATATGTTTACAATGTAATAATAAATGAAACTTCTACAGAATTTATTCCAGGCTGGCCTAGTTCAAGAAATAAGCAGGCTCTTACGAATCCTCATATTACTAATATAGCTGGACTGTACAAAAGTAACGAGATGATGTGGAAAGTAACTAAGTCACTTTATGAGGATTCAGTAAAAGGAAAATGCAGACATTTTGTACGAGTTTATGACCATGCAGAATCTAAAGAATCTTTTAAGAATTATTTGCTTGGAATCGAAAACCATTTTTATAAATTCTTGAGTAATAAACGTTATGAAAGAACTATCTGAGATTGAAAGTAGTAGAAATAAATTTATTGTAGAGCATAAGAAATTACAGGACCATCTTATTTTTATTTACAGCAAAAAAAGAAATACAATACGATATCAACTATTGAAATTATTTGGTCGAACATAAATTATGTGAAAGGTACTGTATGCATTCGTCCATAAATACACTTTAAACAACCTATCCGTTCAGCTATCATCAATGGATAACAATCTGTAGACGAAACTAAATTCCATTAATTGTCCTAGCTTGAATGGGGTTAATTAACTGACCGTCAGGATATTGGTGAACAAACGATTTCTCCTCTTCAGGATATGGTCATCGAACGCGTATCCCTTGACCTTGATTATTGAGAAGTTACGGCAACTTAATAAACCGCCTACATCTACATACACTTTAGCCCAGTAATTCCGATTAACGCTTGCACGGAGTTAAATGGTGCTTATTCTAGTGACAATGATAGCCGCCATTTTTTCTATCATTATGACAACCAGCTTTATTCGTTCGTCCACTATGAGAAACTATTGAACCATCTGTGTGACTATGGTCTGTTGCAATAAGATTTGAAGCAATTGCAGTAGCACCACATAAGAATGAAGCTAGAGAAATAATAATTAAAATATGTTTCATTTTTAGCCTTTTATAACGATTTTTTAATGAATTTAAGACTCTATCATTAGGGTAATAATACTGTAGCATATTTCTCTGTGTCCAGTTACATTACAAATATCCCCAAAAGAACGGTTCTTACATCGGTCTTCTGTATTCCTTTAATAACAATGGACACAGAGAAATATAGAATCTAAACAAGACCGTGGGGGGTTCAAGTAAGCAGTAGCATACAGACTGTATAATTGAGCTTTTATAAGGAGCATAACTTTGTTTAAAACACTAATAACACTTACTAAAGGCGTGTATCACACGGCTTGTACTACAGGTATTTTAATTGAACAAGGAGCGGAGCTGTTAGAGGAATCTTCAAAAGAGGCGCATATCTATACGGCACAGATGTTAGCAATTAAAAAACTAGAGTTAACAAAAAAATATTTTAAGAGTTTTTTTTCTATTATAGAAAAAATCTTAGAACAAGATATTTCTGATAGTTTGCGCACTGATGTAGTGAGTACAAAAAACTCATTAGAAAACCTAGAAAAGTATATTAAATTACTTAGGACAAAAGTAAAAAATATCGAAAATAAAGGCCAAAAACTGTCTATAGAGCAAAGTGATGCCATTGCAGGAACAGTAAATGTAATAGAAAAATTAGAAGACTTTATGATAATCAATACAGAGGATTATACTCAATTAGATCGAGACCTTACTAAAAAAGAAAAGCGTGAAATGTATTCATTAAAAGAAAATTTAGATAAATACATGAGTACATTGATTAGCCTATAAGGAGTTAACTAACTAAAAGAACAGTTTATCATATAGACCTCCTGTGCATACCTTATCAGTCGCTTAGTGATTTCTTTACCAGTAGCTAGATTAGCGATTAGAACTACCTTATAATAAATATTAACATGCCTTTTCTGGCTGAATGAAACCCTGTACTTAGGCTTCAATCTTTATATTTAATATATCTATAAAATATTATGCTAAAACCAATATCGTTAGTAGGAGAACAACGAAAAGTTTTGACTCTGAACCATAAAGGCCCAATTCAAATAAAAGGGGCTGCAGGGAGTGGGAAAACCACAGTAGCGGTGTATCGAGCATGTCATCTTATGGATACTTACAATGATATATTTGAACCTGGTAAAGTTGCCATTTTCACCTTCAACAAGTCATTATCTGGATATTTATACAGCCTTACTCACAATCTAAATTCTAATGACTATCGGGATATGAAAATTATTAATTTTCATAAATGGGCCTATTCCTTTATAAAATCTAATGGAAAAAATTTATATGGAAAAACAATTTTCCTTAATGAAATACATCGAATCATTCAAATAATTGTTAGCAATACACAGAAAACACCAGAAAATACCAGAATACTTACTAAAACTATGGATTTTTACAGCGATGAAATATCATGGCTTAAAGGTAAGAATATCCGCACATTGCAGCAGTATTTAGACACGAAGCGTATTGGAAGAGGAACAACTGATCGAATCACAAGAACTGATAAACATATTCTTTGGCATATTATTGATACATACAATCAAGAGTTGCAGCGTTTAGGGAAGTATGACTTTGATGATTATGCAATCCTATGTTTAGACATCATTCAAAATAAAGGAAATACATTTTCTCCACCATTCACTCATTTAGTAATTGATGAAGCTCAAGATTTAAAACAAGCACAGCTTAGTGTGCTTATTAAAATAGTTTCTCCAACAACCAATAGTATTACTATTATCGCGGATGCTGCTCAGAGGATTTATAAGAGTGGATTTAGCTGGAAAGAAATCGGGTTAAACGTCAGAGGAGCTAGAACTATAGAGTTTAAGAAAAACTATAGAAATAGTGAGCTTATAGCTAAAGCTGCACTGTCATTATTAAAACATGATAATGACGCTGATGATTTTACTATGGTAGAGGTCAATAACACTGGCGGTCAAAAGCCTGGAATAAAAAATCTCATCAATATATATGAAGAACAGTTATTCATTGCTAATCAGGTTAGAAACATTAGAAGTGTGTTTCCAAAAGACTCAATTTGCGTGTTACATAGAACCACTAACGGGCTAAATTCACTAGTTAAATTACTTGAAAATGAAAATATAAAAATTGATAAAATTAATGGTAATTCGACCATTAATTATTCTGAATCAACTATAAAAGTATCGACGATGCAGTCTGTTAAGGGGTTAGAGTTTGACCATCTTATTATCAGTGGTTTAACCGATGATGTCTTACCTATAAAAGCTGGTTTTAGCGAGCCCGACGATGATTTACATATCACTACAGAAAGACGTTTGCTATATACATGCATGACAAGAGCAATAAAGTCATTAACATTAACTTATGCAGGTGTTCCTTCTCGTTATTTGTCAGAGATAGAACCTGATTTTTTAGATAACATTTAATACGATGATGATTAGAAATGAGGTATTGAAAAGAAATATAAAAAGCCTATATCACTTTACTACTATAGAAAATTTAATGAGTATTATGGAGAGAGGCTTTATCTACTCTCGCAACAAAATTGACGAACTGAAACGAACTAATGATGAACACTTTACAGCCGACTATGTTGACCATATGGATACTCTACGCCTCGATGGTTTAAGAGACTTTATTAATTTAAGCTTATCACGACCAAATTGGTACCTACTTAATCAATACATAGGAAGGGAGGATTTAAAGTTTTTTAACTGGTGTATTATTGAACTAAGAACGGACTCTTTAATGAAGCCTACTACCTTATTCTCCGTATGTAATGCTGCATCTAATGCAGCCAAAAACTATGGAGTGAATAGCGGAAAGAACGCCTTTGATAACTTATTTATTCCAGAAGTAATTACACCCCATAAGACCTATCTTCGTAATGGTTTATTAGATAAATACACCACAGATATTCAAGCAGAAGTCTTAGTTAAAGATAAGCTATCCATTAGCGAAATTAAGCATATATTCTTGAGGAGTCACACCCAATTATCTCAGTTTAAAGCAGCATTCAACATGCTAGGCCTTGATAATTCATTGTTTTCAGTTAATAGTGAATTATTTGAAAGACCTATACTTAAATAAGGCTTTGCTGGACTGGTATTTTATACTGTGATGGGGATTTATCTAAATCGCTAAGCATAAGTTTTCTATATGAAAACGGATCACCTATAATTTCGTCCAACTGTTGTGTTCGTCGAAGAGCAACAAACAAAGCAACCGAACGCGCTTGACAGTTAAAGCTTTTTTTGGGATTGAATTCAATATCAGTAAAACTATCATAATCCATCACTTTATTTGCTAATGGTATATTTCTATATAGAGCATTAATATAAACCCAATCATAAAAAAGAGTCTTAGGTTCTAGTGGCCAAACGTACTCCCGACCTTGAAAACCAGTTAAATCTCCTGATTCTTTTAACCGTATATCTCTTTTAGCATCCAGCGGAGAAACTTGTAACAAATCTTTGTAAGGTCCGCCTCGCTTGAAAATTTTTGCTGCTTGAAAAATATTTTCTACTGCAATATTATTACCATTTTCGGTTAAAACTAACAAATTAAAAGCACTTAGGGCTACACCTAAATCTAGTTTACTTTTTGATGATACTTCTAGCGGTTTTATACCAAACCCTTTCCCAATAATTTCTGTATGTAGTGAACTAATGGATTTTTGTTTTTGTGATACAGAAAATCCAGCATACCATTGAAATTCTATTTCTTTTTCTATAACAAAAGGAAATTTATCGCTAGGTGTATATAGAGGCCGGTTTGCCATTACTTACAGTCTTTCATTAAGTTGATAGTAAAAATATTATTCATGACTAACTTTAGTTAAAGGGGGAATGAAACTTATGTTATTGATCGTTTACTTTAGCATAACCCTACAAGATGTAATTCTTAACTAAACATTTTAAAAAAATAAATATGGGGTTAATTAACTAAAAAAAGGTTTGTCACAGCAACCTTCTGTAGCCATTTTATACCAAAGGATACAGAGCTCATTACCCGTTTAAACACTCCACGCCCAAATTGCTCAATTCAAGCAATAATGAAACATATATTATCACTTAAAAAAGCCTTATAACTACTTTTTAGCGACTAATATTCCCACCTTCACTAGACCCTATAAGGTGGCTAAGAGCAGCAATTAGTTTTTCATGCTTACTCTGTAAATCCCTATACTTTTTACTCAATTCCTTGTATTCACGTTCTAATTTAGAATTAGAAGAAGCAAGGCCTAAAGCACGAAGGTTTGCCTCAAACCCCGTCAACTTTTTCTCTTTTGGCTTCAATAAATCTTTTATTTTCTCCCCGTTTTTAACTCTTTTTTTCAGCTCGTCAACCGTTTCAACTAACTCCATATCTATGCGGATTGTTTTTGATTTGTTTTTATTAAGCTCTCTTTTCCGCCCAGAATTAGTCCTTTTACCACCATGATTAGAGCTCTTGTTTTTTGGTTTTATCTCAGGTTTTTGAGTATTCATTTTGTTATTTTAATAACTAGATAATGCATATGTTTCAGACAATATTCTCTCAGACTCACTTTGTTTTATATTCTTTGCATCACTCTGAATATAGTCCCTTCTTAAATAATATTTAAGCCATTTTGCAACAGATTTTTCATCCTGTCTTTGACTATCATAGAAACAAACCACCGCTGTATTTCGTTTTATTACTTTCTTATTTAACTGTGACTTTAATTCATGTTTATCATCACCTAAGTGTAACATTTTATCAAGTTTTATGGGAACGTAATTGCTAAAGTATGTTTCTCCGTTTTCCCCACATCTATAGTGAGTAAGGCTAAGGGGTAATATAAATCTATTTTCAACTAACTTATCCAATTCACGCATACCACTTTTCCATTGTTGTACAGATCGTGAGGGTTCTAGTTTATGCAGCCAAGTAGGCGAACGAATAAAAATACCGTTGTGTTTCTCAAAGAAGTGAATCATTGCTAATTGGGCTGATTTTGGATTTAACAACGTCCATGAAAATGTATGGTGAATATAAATATCTAATGCAAGGGAATCCAAAATTAAAACTTGTTTAGTGGGAAACTTTCCGCCTTTACTTAAGCAACGAATTGCCTGTAATGATTTTTCTTCCCGCACCAGAGATAACGCTAAATTAAATGTGTCATTAGAAAAATAGCGAGCCGTCCCTTTGCTATTTTTATTTCCGGTTCCAACATAATGAGCATCCTGCAATTCAAAATCAGACGCTGATTTTTTTAGGCATTCACGCTGGTAAGGTGACCTTGGATCAGAGTAGTCTTCTAAATTAGAATACATTTCAGTGCCCCTAAAAAGAGTGGTCACATATGAAACCACTTCAGATGAATTTGGTTGATAGCGCCCTAAAATAATTAAGTGTGTCTTTTCATCAAACAGTGAATTTGGAATATCTTCAAAAGACAGTAATGATATCAAGGGGGATAATTTATTGGTAAACCCTTTCTTCTTTACCAATGCCTCATAAGTCACTAATACTGTTTTACCTTCATAGACCTCAAAAATAGAGCTAGCGGCTCGGTTCACAACGGTAATAACGCCTTTCATCGTGCTTTTTGAAGAATATCCTCGCCCTATCATCAGTGATTCACTAAAAATCTTAGAGCAACATTGCGTGTTCACTGTATGAAGTTGGGTATCAATATCTATATATTTGAAACATGTCTTATCTCCATTTGCGTATCGAAAAAATACAGTTTGATAAATACGTTCATTTGCATATGAATCAAAACAAATAGTCGGAATTTTTTGCTGAATACAGTACGACAAAAGGTTTTTTTCTAACCCCATCCCCTCTGTATTATGAAAAATGAGATCATTTTTCATAACTGTAAATAACAGAGTCCCGTTAGGTTTTAATAGTCTAGTAAGTTGCCTTGCAAATTCCCTTCCTTTTTGACTTACAGAGTTTGTCGTAAGGTGTGAATAACTTAGCTTTCCCTTTAAATCCTTCAGTATTTTGATAGGTTCACTTTTTGTATCTATCAAATGAGATATAAAATTCCTATCAATAAAGTTATGCCGCTCAAACCAATCCTTCAGAAAGGATATTTGTTCCTTTTTAAGAATCCCCTCTAAATCTTTAAATTGATACCGTCTACTTTTCATCAAAGCCGTATAAAAACGTCCCTCAGTCACAAGTAGAGACGTATCTATTGGTATAACAGGAGTAACTAATAGCTTATACTCACTCACTAAAACGGTAGGCTCTTCCCCTTTTCTACCTTGTTCTTTACCATAACTATTAATATTAATGGATTCAAAACATGAGTGATCCATAGAACGAATAGATTCAAGTCGTTCTTTCGTCGGGACAACATATAAGATTATTCGCCCCTTATAGTCCTCAGGGTTATTTTGAATAAACATCAATACAGCAAGAAAAAGGTGATTGCTATCTTCAAGGACAGGATAACGAAAAATGGTATTAAAACAGGGATCGTTCTTTTTTTTACTACGTTCTAAAGCCGCCTGGCAATAACTAATAACATCTGGCGCTTTCTTATCGAAGTTCCTGTAGTTCTTATCTACTGAGATATCAGGCCGTTTTAAACGGTATTCTATTCCACCCTGCGAATACGAAATAATACAGGGCAACTGACCTTTCTTGTTTTGATTTGCATAGAAAATTGCACGAAATACACAAGACCGACTTCCATCACTTTCTGTACTCACTCCTTCAATTGGATCTGCTAGAAAATCACCATCATAATCTGTAGCGTGAGTTAATAACTCCTTAACCGTTATTCCCCTATCTTTATCAAAAAAAAGTAAATGATTGGCAGATAATTCAGCTGTTCTAAACACCATCTTGATCGGCTGATAGTTTTGTTCAAATAACCGGGTGTCATATCCTAAGGCTTTCCACTCCTTGTACTGTTTAAGTTTATACTGATAGCTTAGATCCGCTACCGTAGGCCTTTCCTCGTCTTTAAATTGACGAATTTGTCGCCTAGATTTCTGTAGTAAGCTTTTATATTGTTTGTTCTCATCCTTGGATAGTTGTAGACAGGCTGATAAATCTAAAGGTGTGCAACTTACATCACTGTGCCACTCGATATTGTCTCTGCGATTAGGGTCACCTATAAAATCCAACTGAAATGGCCAACGCATTGAAATATTCAGAATAGACTTTGTTAAACATTGACCATTAAGTGCCACCTCAATAAAACCAAAACCCTCTAACCACAGTTTTTTTTGTAACCACAGAATAAATGGCGGAATAAGTTGTGGCGTATTGGTCGGAAAATAAAACCGATAACTACGATCAAATTGGCTATTAATCTTATAAAGACCTCGTCCTGAAGAAAAACAAGCAACACGATTAAAACCAGGAATAGCTAAACATAAAAAACTATAAAATTTATGGGGAGGAAGCCACTTATCAGCTTTAAAATTTGAGATATCAAGAATAACTAAGCCATTATCTGGATTATTCTCATGATTAATAAACTCACTAGACCGAGTAATTTGAGGTTCTCTTTTATTTTTAACAAAACCACAATGAACACTATCTCCATAAGATCTAAGGTAGGTACCTGAACTTATTGCAATATGAGGTCTATTAGATAATTGAGAAAGATAGTTGGGGAAGGAATCAAATGTTAAAGACTGATAAAAGGCTTCACTTTCAAATAGTACAACAGCATCTCTATGCTCATATTCACTAAATTGATCGTTTGATTGGAATAAAGTAAAGCAAATATTAGTAGATGTGTTAATAACTCAAACCTCATGACTCTCGTTTTTACTAGGACTGTGCTTGGTACTCTCTAGCATATAGGGGTCTTCAATTTCACCAAAGGTTTCTTCAACCCAATCTATCGCAGTTTGTTCAGAAAAACTGGCCGTGTCATAAACTAAAGTAAGTGATCTATTAACTTTCTTAAGCTTAATCTTCATTTTTACAATATCAATACCCAAGTGCGCAGTACTTTCATACTTATGCTCAATAGGAAGCCGGTCTCTATAAGACACGCGTCTCTTCTCATATTCACCCATAGGAAAAATATAGCGCTTCTGGTGCTCAAGTATTTTTTTCCACTTTTTTTCTTTTACTGAGGGAAAGCCAGGAATACCCTCTAACTGCCGCATTAAACTGGCTGATTGAATTAAAATTCCATTAGAGGCTTCAAAAGCAGCCATTAAGATACTTTCATCCCCTTTAACGTTAAGCTCTGGCCATGAAAGCGTATGGTTAACGGTGACATCGAGTGCTAAAGACGATAATATCAACACGTTCTTTTTATGCTCTGACCACACATCTCTAATGCGTGCCAAACCTTGCGTTGACTCATTTTCCCGGTGTTGCATCATGGTGACATTAAAGGGCTGATAAGAAAAATAATTTTCAGATCCAACGACGGGCTCACCACCATCCATTAAATAATACACATCCCGCGACCCAAAACTATCATCAACCGCATTATCAATATAGGTGTGTTCTTGTTCACTGAAGTCCGATTGATAGCCAAATAAGTCAATCGCATTAATAATGATGTCATGGGTATTTATCTGATGCCGACCCAAGATAATAACGTGATACTGACTATATTTATCTAGTCCTCGAATATTTTTAAAATGCTCTACTTCCACATGCTTCGATAATTTTCCCCTGAAATTTTTATCATTCTCAAGGCTTTTATAGGTCACTAATAAGGTTCTTTCTTGATATCTTTTAAAATTTGACTCTGCCACTCTATTAATAACCACAGCCCAAGCACGATGTAATTCGGAACCTGTCTTCTCCGCTTCAGCCTTAGAAAACATACTGGAATGGCACTGCGTCACGAACAGGTTGCGCTTAGCATTAATTTCTATCAGTTTAGCCCTAGCACCTAACATACGCTTCACAATATCACTATTACCGGTTCCATCGATATAAAGTATGGGTACGGCAATATTTTTATACTCCTTTCCGTTTTTATCAAATCCCAAGAAGCTCGTCATTCTATTCGACTTAAAGTCATTTATATTCATGTGGTGCCGATGAAAATGAATTTCCCCATTGAGCAAAGTAAAGTCTTTCTTTCCCAGGTGACTATGTTTCTCCCAAAGATCAAATCGTTTCAGTAGTTCCTTTACCAATAAATACTGCTTCTTATTCACTTTGCCTAATACTTGTTGTTTTTTCTTAATCTCATTAGAGCAATCACTAGGGCTAATGATAGCGTGACGCTTAACCTTATCCCATTTGTTCTCATAAGACCTTAATGCCTGTATTTCAGCCGCTCCCCAATGTTGTCCTAATAAATCAAAGAATCCCTTAAGTGATTTAGGTTCGGCCTCTATGACGCTATGAAGGACTTGCATAGCGTTATCATTTATAACACCCTTTAACTCGGACGCTCTCAAGCTATCATGGCCAACTAATATCTCGTAAAACGATTCATCAATAACGACTAAATGGGGCCGTCGCTCGTCACTTTGCTGATGTGTCGCTAAGTAACTGTGCGGCAAAATCAATACATCAACTTTGACCGATTTATCGAATTGTTTCATATACTGACAAGTATTCAAAAAACGACATTCATCACCTTTGCCATTGTCGCAGAAAAATGACCTAATCGATGTCGATGGATACTTATCAATGTGTGAGTAATTATCGCAATTATCCGCACTTCTGCCTTTTTGGATGGCTATCGCCAAATCAGGGAATATACGGGTCATATTTGAAAAAATATCTTCCGCTACCTTATGCGTTGGTACATACAAATGTACTAATAACGATTTACCTGCATCTTTCATTGCTTTAGCAGCAGTAAAGATTGATCTTGTTTTCCCCAGTCCGACCGTAGCAATAATGGCCGCATTCGTTACACCTCCATTCTCATCTCTACTGCCAATCCGTTGAAAAACAGCATCGACTTCTTTATTGAGTGTTTGAACCGCCACTTTGTTGTTTAATTCATCTACCTTTTTACTATAACCGGGTTTGATCCGGTACTTAAGAAAGTATTGTGTTAGCCCATGCGCGTGGCTATTAATAAAAGGTTTAGGTTTTACAGCCTCTTTATTACTATAAAACTTAGCGCATTGTGAACCATACCCAACCCCTTCAATGGGATCGGCTAATGCTTTGCCATCAAACGCATCCATATTAGCTAATACCTCTGCAACACTAACTATACGACCATCATTAAAAAATAAAGGAAAACAGGAGGCTAAATCAACTGCCCCATTTTTAATCGTTACGGGGTAAATGCTTAGTTCTTTTTTCGCTTCGTCTAAATTTATCCCTAATTTTTTAATGTTCAATTCTAACTCTGCATTAAACTGCTGCCGAATTTCCTGGCTTTTAATCGCACTACGCTCAGACACTTTAGTCATCTCAGCCCTGTATACCTTACCGTCCTCAGCTGACAGCGCTATAAATGAACTAAGATTTAAACACGCACCTTTCTTTGCATGCCATTTAAACGTTTGCTTCCGACGTTTAAGCCCCTCATTAAGGACTGGCTCACCACAATAATCTAATTGATTAGGCGCTCCCATGGCTTTATCAATAATACTTTTTTCATGAGGGGTTCCATTCTTTGCCACTTCAATTCTAATATGACCGGCTAAACATAATGTCTTATGCAGCCATTCGCTGAATTTAGGAATACAGATTGGAGTATTGGTTGGGAAATACAGCTTATACCCATTCTTATCTAAGCCTTCAATTCTTGATGAACACGATCCCAAGGTAAAACACGGAACGCTTTTAAACCCAGGAATTATTCTGCATAAAATAGTATAAAATTCATCCGGTGAAGTAATGCTTATATTTCTTGGTTCATCTATATCAAGAATAACTAAACCATTATCTGGATTATTTTCATGATTAATATACTTTTTAGTTCGAGCAATAGCGTTTACGTTTACTTCTAGTGCTTTCCTCGTTAAACATTCCACTTTTTCACCGTACTTTTTCTCAGAATAAACGCCTGATGTAATTGCAGTATATTTATCTGAACTTTTTAATACCTGTGGCAAGTCACTAAAAGCAATAGATTTAAAATAAGCATATCCTTTACTATATTTAAAATTATTTATATTCTCTATAGTATTTGTTTCTTTATTAAATAAATATTCTTTTGTTAAAGGATTTACTGATTTATAGCATGTAAAATTTACTATTACTTCATTCATAATGTTTATTATTCACTTTGCCGTTGTCACACTTTGCAATGTTGTTTGTGTTTTTAAAAGTTCAGCCCCTAATGTCCTTTTATATTATATAATAGGGGTTTAGGGGCTGACACTAAAAAAACAACAACATTATCAAAACCACTTTAAAACAAAAAAACAACAACATTGCAAAGTGTGACAACGGCATTAACCAATGCATCACCTTCACATAAATCTTACGGATAGTACATACCTATACTGTCTCTGAGGTATGTAAATCTCGTTTCAAAGAAATCTCATATACATATTATCTTCACGACATACGCAAAAGAATGTTTGTTGAGATTATCAATCAATCAATCAATCACTGACTCACTATACAAAGGTCTGGGTGTTACCTCGGGCTTAATAGAGCGAGACCACATATCCATTCAATATAGTCGTTATATGCGTTTGTTATTACATAAAACCGCAACAGCCTTTATCGGGTTGTTGCGGTTTTTTTATGCCTGAAACAAAACACGAGGACTCAATAATGAACACACCTTTACCAAAACCAGATCCAACAGCCAACTACATCGCAGAAGACTTACCGTTAGTACCTTATGGTAATAATCAGTTTCAAACGGTTTCTCCTATGACACTAAACCAACTTTGTGCCGCTATGAGCTTGCTGCTAGATCTTAGCTTTAAAAGAGAACCTGCATTAACCTCACCAGAACGAACACTTAGCTATCTGACAGCTAAATTAGCGCAATCTGAACGCGAAGTTTTTTGCTGCTTACACCTAGATAATCAGCATCACGTCATTGCTTACGAGGAACTGTTTTACGGCACGATAGACGGTGCTTCTGTCTATCCCAGAGAAGTGGTGAAATCATGCCTTAAACACAATGCAGCAGCTGTTATCTTTTCGCATAATCATCCTTCCGGTATTGCTGATCCCAGTCGATCAGATAAAGACATTACACAGCGCTTAAAAACAGCTTTAGCTACGGTTGATATTCGTGTACTCGACCACATCATTATAGGCGGATCTGAATGCTTTTCCTTTGCTGAAAAAGGCTTGTTATAGCTCCCTTTTTGACCTTAGATTCGATCAAGGTCTATTTCCAATAAAAACCTACTCAAAATAATGAAAACCATGACCAATCGGAGAATAAATAATGCCTATAAAAGCAATGACGCTGTTTTGCGTCTCTGTTCGTGAAATCAATAGTCGTATTGATTATCGAGATGTTTTAGTACTCGCCAATACAGCAGGTGAAGCACAACAGCTCGGTGTTGATGCTTGCAAAGCGAAAGGATTAGTTGACCGCGACTTTATTCCTGACACCTTAGTGTATGAAAAAGAGAGTGAGGTCTTTCATGCTTCCTAACTTTAGATTAACTGATGCACAAGATCAGGAGATATTTCTAAACCTTAATGTCCCAGACAACAACCAAACTGACTTTCACCAACCCCTACCGTTCTTAATTCATTGACATTACAGATGAGATGATTGAGGTGACAGACATTTGGGCTGGAGACGTCTGTATTTCATCCCTTCTAAACGAAACCACTCTCAACCAAACAGCGGAGAAGATTGAAGTGTCACTTAAACAAACTGATCAAGATGACCGTTTAGCTGCACTCACTGAATAATCGCGCAAACAACCGGTACTAACCCTTAACAAAGTAACACCTTTTAAGTAGACACAGCCGAGCCGTCTAAGGCTTAGCTGTGCCTGCTATTTATCACGGGCATTAAGCCCAATCAAGCAAGGACAAAACCATGACTAAGAAAACACCAACCACAACATCCGCTAAACAAGCTTTAGAGGGTGCTTACACGCCAGAACAGGTTGCTTTAGCCAATATCAACAAACAAACCCATTTACCTGACCTACAAGCTGCTATGAAGCATTTTGTACCCATCAACATTGATTACTGGTCACCAAAGGAATCCGGTGAAGAAAAGCTGGTTTACATACATGGAATCGATATTCATGAAGTACCCGATATGGATAGTGGTGAAATCAAAAAACTAGAATGCGTAATGTTGCTAGAGAAGCAAGGCGAGACGCTCAAACGCCTCATCACGGCTTCACGCATTCTAGTTGGCAATATTAAAGATGCCATTCAACGTGGGGAGATCATTCCTCAAACCACGCTAACGCCCGTGGCTATTCGGTTTTTAGGTAAACAACAAAATAGCAGCAATGCGCGAACCAGTAACCGCTGGCAGATTACTCCACTGATATTACCTCAATCTACTTTACAGGAATAATCACGATGAAAATAACAACAGAAACAAACTCAACCATGAACTTTGAACAAGCAATTTTAAATCAAACCGTCGATTTAACTCAATTGGATCAAGCAACACCTTTAGAGACCAGTGAACAAAAACGTCAACAATGGTTAAAGGAACGACTCGGTAAATTTACTGCCAGTGAGTTTTATCGCTTGGTGACTGCACCTAGTAAAGCAGATCTACCGGTAGGGGCGATCACTTCAGCCACAGAAAAAGCGGTTGAGAGTTTAACCGACTACTTAGAGCCTGGATATATTTCCAGTGATATGCAATGGGGAATGGATCACGAACTCGATGCGATTGCTTTATTTGAACAGCAAACGGGCTTAACCGTCACCCACACAGGGGATGATCAAGCTCTGATATTGCGTAGCTCTCAAGTAGGCGGTACACCAGATGGTTTGATTGGCTCTTTTGCGGGTGTTGAAGTCAAATGCCCTAAATCCACTACACACATGAAACATCTAATGCTTAAGGATCAAAGTGATTTAAAAGCCACTTGTGCAAACTACTACTGGCAAATTCAAGGACTGCTCTATATCACCGGGCGTAAAGACTGGTATTTCATTAGTTATGACCCACGCTACAAGCACAGTAAACAGCAACTCCATACGCTATTAATCCAGCCTGATGAGCAGGATATAGCTTTCTTGGTTCAGCGTTTAGGTTTAGTTATTAACTACCGTGATGAATTGCTCAACACGATGCATCAGTCTACACGAAAAGAACTGGGCGTTGCTGAACTTCTGAGCTTGTTTAAGATCGGTCGAACTAGCTTATGGAAGCTAAGACAAAACCAACAATTTCCTCAACCAGTTCAGCAACGCCCGTTGTTATGGCGAGCCGCTGATATTGACCAATATGCTTTAAACAGCTGATCTTATCTGTGATAGATGGATTGTTTCTAATCCAGAATTCAGCATTCATTTAATCAATCAATACAATTAACTAACCAACATCAAGAGCGAGCTAAAAACTCGCTCTTGATGTTCATTCAGGAAATACTAATGACAACAGATTTAGCACACCCAAACACTTCACCCCCCTTATTCAATCTAGGCCAGGTTGTTGCCACCCCAGGTGCATTAACTAAAATGAATGCATTAAACATTCAGCCTACAGACTTATTAATGCGCCATGTAACAGGTGATTGGTCTAATATGGGAGAGGAAGACTGTTTAAGTAACCAAGAAGCTGTTCAGCAGGGTTTTCGGGTATTCTCAGCCTTTGTATTTAATGAGCAAAAGCTTTGGGTTATTACTGAAGCAGATCGATCTAGCACTACGATTTTATTGCCAGAAGAGTATTAAGTCGGACTTAATTTAAAAATAACATCTTATTCTTATTCTAGTGTAGCAATGAAGGATAAGATGTTTCTTGATTGAGACGTTGACTAACATTAATTCCTTTTCTTTTTTAAGAAAAATAGTCGTGCAGTCTCAAGAATGGGGTTTAGTTTATGGGTTTCATCTAGCGAAACAGCCCAGCCATTATCATGCTTTTTTATAACAGACGTTTTTTACGTCTTAGCCTAAAATTGGTAAAAAATAAAATGGTATATGTTTTTATATGGCTCGCAGACTTCAACAGATATAACTTCTCTATTAAAATCACGATTAATACCATCTTCGAATTTTAATAGATGATCTGTAGAAAAAATATCATTCCAATTAGGGAAGATAGCTTCAACCCCAGAAAAATCATATATACCGGTTCTATCAAAAAATCGTTCATGAATAATTAGAATAAAGTCAGTACAATACACCCCCCCTTTAATAGTATTTGTATCTTTTAATAATTCTTTTTTAACACCTTCATATCTTAACCCTTTCGGGTACTGGTATTTAAGTTCAATTCTATTTTTTAGTTCATTGTTTTTAATTAAAGATAAATCAACAGCAGTTCCATACTTCCCTTTAGGGTATTCAGAAACAGCCATTTCATCATTTTTACATTTACTATTGAACTGTACAATCAACTCATTTTTTATATGAATCTCCTGCTTCAAATTAAAAAAATTTTT
>ENA-ORXI01001382-ORXI01001382.1-sediment-metagenome-genome-assembly--contig:-NODE-1382-length-18837-cov-25.803625_pt1 | contig 18837 bp, 14 predicted proteins | sample MGYA00237861_ERZ511468 | MGnify/ENA primary metagenome ERZ511468 (study PRJEB26299, sample SAMN06266213) | sediment metagenome | isolation source: Hudson Canyon methane seep mesocosm | place...
CCCTCAACATAAATTGAATGCGGATGATATTGCAAAAAAACAAAGTCAAGTCTCTGATACGGCAAAATTATTAGAAGATACCTCAGGTGTCAGTTTTCAATCAGGTGGTGGGGTATCTTCATTACCGATTATTCGTGGTTTAAATGATGCGCGTGTCAAAATTGAAGTAAATGGCATGACGGTGAACTCTAGTTGTCCAAACCATATGAACCCTGCCTTGGCAAGTGTTGATCGTAGTAATATAGGCAGTATTACTATTTTAAAAGGGATTACGCCAGTGAGTATGGGCGGCGATAGTATTGCTGGTACGATTAAGGTGGATTCCAAAAAGCCTAAATTTGCAGAGGCTGATGAAGATTATTTGCTGAATGGTAGTTTATCCTCGTTTTATCGTAGTAATGGTGATGCTGTTGGTGGGAATATTGGCTTAGGCATTGCAAATGAATATGTACGTTTAGATTACACGGGCTCGGATACCCAGAGCGGTAATTATAAACAAGGGGGAGGTCAGGAAATAAAATCCACCTTATATAGAAATCAGAATCATGCGTTTAACTTGGCATTCCAATTTGATAAACAATTATTGGAAATTCAAGGGGGACAACAACACATTCCCTATCAAGGCTTTCCAACAGCACGTATGGATTTAACGGTTAATGATAGTATTTTTGGCAATATTCATTATGACGGTGAATTTGATTGGGGGCGTATTGATGGACGATTATTTTTAGAAAATACCAGTCATATTATGGATTATCTTGCTGATAGAGATACTACTATTCCTATGCCTATGAATACCGATAGTAAAAATTATGGCTATAAATTAGAAGTCGAATTGCCATCAGAAAATAAAGATAATATATTTAAAATAGGTAGTGAATTTCATGGCAGTGAAATTCATGATTATTGGCCGCCGACGTCAGATGTGCCAAGTATGATGGGCCCTAATGATTTTATTAATTTAAATCATGCGACCCGTGACCGGTTTGGTCTTTTTGTTGAATGGGAAAGAATGTGGGGTGATGATTGGCGCACCATGCTGGGGTTTCGTTATGATCGTACTATGACTGATACCGGCGATGCACAACCCTATAATACTATCGTTTCAGATTTTCTAATCACAGACCATGAACAAGCTCTGAATTTTAATGCACTAGAGCATGAACGTAATTATAATTCATTTGATATGAGTCTATTAGTGCAATATATGCCTAATGATTGGAGTGATTATACATTTGGTTATGCACGTAAGAATCGTGCCCCCTCATTACATGAGCTTTATCCGTGGAGTAGTACGCCAATGCCAATGACTATGATTGGTTGGTTTGGTGATGGTAATGCGTATAAGGGGAATATAGATGTGAAGATGGAAACGGCACATAATATTGCCTTTACTGCTAATATTTCGGATCCGAGTGATGATGTCGTTTGGAATTTTGAAATATCGCCTTTTTTCAGTTATGTTGAAAATTATATTGATGCTGATTTATGTGACTCATGTCGCCGCCAGCCAGGTAATGGTTTTTATTATCTACAAATGGCGAATCATGATGCGTATTTATGGGGCGTTGATGTGACAGGGCGTTTAAATTTATGGAATAGTGATAAATATGGTGAATTTTCAACCAATACGGTGATGAGTTATGTACGGGGCAAGCGTACGGATGGCGATAATTTATATCATATGATGCCATTTAATCTTAAATGGGCTTTAAATCATACATTAGGAGGCTGGCAAACAGGATTTGATATGCAGTTTGTCGATGCGAAAGATGATGTGCAAGCAGTAAGAAATGAATTAGAAACTGCTTCTTATGTTTTATTAAATTTTAAAACCAGTTACGAGTGGAAGTTTTTAACAGTTGATTTTGGCGTCGATAATTTATTAGATAAAAAATATTATGAACCTCTATCAGGTGTTTATATTGGCGATCAAAATGCGATGACCTTGGCTTCATCCCGTCCGAAAACATTAAACCTTGCAGCTCAAGGGCGTTCAGTCTATGTTGGTTTTACCCTTAAATATTAATAGTGAAGAGAATTTAACATGAATAAATTAAAAATAAGTGGATTTTTATTGCCGGCATTTTTATTAGCTAATACTTTACAAGCAGAGCCATTAAGCTATCAAGTTGAAGTGATTTATTGGGATAATTCTGTTTTTTACGGTAAGTTTGATTATGATGCAGCGTCTAAGCAAATCATGAACCTTCGTGGTTTAATCGATGATGTGGCAATGGGCAATATAGAACCGATTAGATATCAGCTAGATGCAAAACAAGATGGTAAAGGGGGCATTACAGCATCTGCTTATAGTATGAATAGTACAAGAATAGCAACAGGCCCCAATATTAATAATAATGCCTATGCAACGATTAATTTTAATGCGGCTGACCCTACTTTAGGGGTGACTGATGAAAATGAATTAGGCTATATGGACTGTAGTGGTTTAGCGTTAATGTACGATAATCAGGGTGTAGGACATTGTATGTACCATGTGCCAACCTATGATCCCATTTATTTCCCGATGGGAGGCGAAAATTTTGTATTATCAGAAACCATTACCCGTATTGATAATGAAATCAGTGCCGCAGATTGTTTATTTAACTGGGCAGAACATAATTACCCTGAATTATTTTCACCTGCCTTAGGTGTGACCAATTCAAAAACATTGCCCCCGTATTATTTTCGTCATTATGCACAGGCTAATGTTTATTTAGGTATTTCGGCGACTGACAATCATATTTATTATTTAGATGCTAATAATGAGTTACAAGATGTAGGAGCTTCTTATGATTGGCTAGAACAGGCAGAGTGTAATTAAGAAATTTTTAAAAATACAAGACTAATTATGTTGGTCTTGTATTAGCTATTGATTTTATAGTATGTTTTTATGAAATTTTATATCTTGGTTATATGAAAGGAATACGCAATGATTCCTTAACGCCATATTGATTTTTAGGTTAAAATTATCGGTTATTTATTAACTGTAATCTTCCCCGCGTATAAGCAATGCAAAGCAAACTATACACTGATAATTTAAGAATTCGTGAAACCAAAGAATTAATGTCTCCTATTCAGGCGCAGGATGAAATGCCTTTAACTGAATTGGCAGCAAAAACAACGTCTGAAGCCCGTCAAATTACGCATAATATTTTACAAGGAGAGGATGACCGTTTATTGGTGATTGTTGGCCCTTGTTCGATACATGACACGGTATCTGCTCATGAATATGCGAAACGCCTAAAAATCATTAAAGAAGAATTACATGATGATTTGCATATTATCATGCGGGTTTATTTTGAAAAGCCGCGTACTACTGTCGGCTGGAAAGGCTTTATTAATGACCCTGATTTAGATGATAGTTTTAATATCAATAAAGGTTTACGACTTGCTCGGCAATTATTATTAGATTTAAATACCCAAGGCATTCCTGCGGCAACCGAGTATTTAGATTTAATTACCCCGCAATATGTTTCGGACTTAATTTCATGGGGAGCCATTGGGGCAAGAACCACTGAAAGTCAGTGTCATCGAGAGCTGGCTTCAGGATTATCTTGCCCTGTTGGTTTTAAAAATGCCACTGATGGTACCTTTAGCATTGCGAATGATGCGATCAAAGCGGCAATGAATCCACATCATTTTTTATCAGTGACTAAAAAAGGTAATTCCGCTATTTTTTCTACCACCGGTAATGAAGATGTACATATGATTCTACGTGGTGGTTATGATGGGCCTAATTATGATGCGGTCAGTGTTAATCAAGTCGCTGAAGCGATGAAAAAGTCAGCGTTACCGACTAATATTATGATTGATTTAAGCCATGCAAATAGTTTAAAACAATGTCAACGCCAGTTAATCGTAGGCGAAGATGTGGGCTTGCAAATTGCCAATGGTGACCAGCGAATTATGGGGGTGATGATTGAAAGTCATTTGCAGTCAGGACGACAAGATGTGATAGCCGGTGAAAATTTAGTTTACGGACAAAGTATTACTGATGCCTGCATCGACTGGTCAGATACCGTAACCTTATTGAATCAGCTTGCCAGTTCAGTGCAAAAAAGACGTGCTCTTAAAAATTAACAGGAATAATTAAATGAATATTTATGTAAATGGTGATGAACAGCAATATACACAAGGTATGAGTGTTGCTGATGTTGTGAAATCACTGGGTTTTGAAAATAAACGCATTGCTGTTGAGTTAAATAAAGAAATTTTGCCTTTTACGCAATATCCAGAAACCCTTTTAAAAGTGGATGACCGTTTAGAAGTGGTGCAGGCCATTGGTGGCGGGCAAGCAGATGTTTTTACCATTGCAGGACAGGATTTTCAATCGCGGTTATTAGTCGGTACTGGAAAATATAAAGATTTAGATGAAACACGAGAAGCGATTGAAACCAGTGGCGCGGAGATTGTGACGGTGGCGATTCGCCGCACTAATATTGGTCAAAATCCCGATGAGCCAAATTTACTCGATGTTATTTCACCGGATAAATATACTATTTTACCGAATACTGCGGGCTGTTTTACGGCAGAAGATGCAGTGCGTACGTGTCGTTTAGGGCGTGAATTATTGGGCGGTCATAAATTAGTTAAATTAGAAGTGCTTGCCGACCAGAAAACTTTATTGCCTGATGTCTTAGAAACCGTGAGTGCGGCGGAATTATTAGTTAAAGATGGTTTTGATGTCATGGTATATACCAATGATGACCCGATTGTGGCAAAACGCTTAGAAGACATTGGCTGTGTTGCGGTGATGCCGTTAGCTTCACCGATTGGTTCAGGTTTAGGTATTTGTAATCCGTATAATATTTTAACGATTATTGAAAATGCTAAAGTCCCGATTTTAATTGATGCCGGTGTCGGCACCGCATCTGATGCGGCTGCAGCAATGGAATTAGGTTGCTCAGGGGTATTGATGAATTCAGCGATTGCGATGGCTAATAATCCGGTGTTAATGGCATCAGCGATGAAAAAAGGTATTCAAGCAGGGCGTGAGGCGTATTTAGCAGGTCGTATGCCTAAAAAACGTTTTGCATCAGCTTCTTCACCGGTTGATGGTTTGATTGCTTAAATGGCAGCCTTAGAAGAAGGGGAGCCTGTCCCGAGAATTAAAAGTTTTATTAAACGAGTAGGGCGGATGACCAGTGGTCAACGTGTTGCATTAGATACCTTGTGGGAACAGTATTGTTTAGACCCTGAAAAATCATATGATTTTACGGCGGTGTTTGGCAATGATGCACCGACAATTTTAGAAATTGGTTTTGGTAATGGTGAGAGCTTGGCAAAAACAGCACTCGCTAATCCCGATAAAAATTATATTGGTATTGAAGTGCATAAACCGGGCGTGGGCAGTCTATTATTACAGTTAGACCGCGATAATATTACTAATGTCCGCGTGTTCTATCATGATGCGATTGAGATTTTAGAAAATTGTGTCGCGGAACAAAGTTTAGCGGCGGTGCATTTATTTTTCCCTGATCCCTGGCATAAACGCAAGCATCATAAACGGCGGATTGTACGAGATAGTTTTATGCAGTTATTAGCGGTTAAAATTAAATCAGGCGGCTATTTTCATACCGCAACGGATTGGGAGCATTATGCAAAACATATGCTGAAAATTTTAGTGGTGGCTGAAAATTTTACCAATCAAAATACTGAACACGCTTATTGTCCGCGTCCCGAATATCGTCCCTTAACCAAATTTGAACAACGTGGTTTGCGTTTGGGGCATGGTGTTTGGGATTTAATTTTTCAACGAGTATAAATAAATGCGGATTCATATTTTAGGTATTTGTGGCACCTTTATGGGCGGATTGGCTTTAATTGCTAGAGAATTAGGGCATGAGGTGAGCGGTTCAGATGCGAATGTTTATCCGCCTATGAGTACGCAGTTAGCCGAGCAAGGCATTGAGTTAATGCAGGGTTATCGAGCAGAAAATTTAGCGGATAAACCTGATTTAGTGATTATCGGTAATGCCTTATCTCGCGGTAACGCAGAAGTTGAAGCAGTTTTAAATCAAGGCTTACGCTATATTTCAGGGGCTCAATGGCTTTCTGAACAGGTTTTACAGGATAAATGGGTGTTAGCCGTTGCAGGTACGCATGGAAAAACTACCACCAGTAGTATGCTTGCATGGATATTAGACCGCCAAGGCTTTGATGCCGGTTTTTTAATTGGTGGTATTCCGATGAATTTCGGTATTTCTGCTCGTGCAGGAAGTTGTGATTTTTTTGTGATTGAAGCCGATGAGTATGATTGTGCTTTTTTCGATAAGCGTTCTAAATTTGTCCATTATCGTCCGCGTACTGCCATTTTAAATAATTTAGAATTTGACCATGCGGATATTTTCGATGATTTAGCCGCGATTCAACGCCAATTTCATCATTTAGTGCGTACTATTCCGAGTGACGGTTTAATTATTGCGCCGCAGTCAGATAAAAATTTACAAGCGACTTTAGAGCAAGGTGTTTGGACACCGATACACTATACCGGCAGCACTGATAACGATGCAGTATGGCAGGCAGAGTTATTGGTAGCAGATGGTAGTGAATTTAAGGTTTATTTTGAAGGCAAGCCACAAGGCATTGTGAAGTGGGCATTAACCGGTCTGCATAATGTGCAAAATGCCTTAGCTGCGATTGCGGCAGCCCGTCATATTGGCATTATACCAAGTGAAAGTATTGCGGCATTAGCTGAATTTAAAAATGTGAAACGTCGCATGGAAGTGATTGTGCAAACTGATACGGTGACGGTTTATGATGATTTTGCTCATCATCCTACTGCGATTAAAACGACCTTAGAGGGTTTACGAGAGCAGGTTGGACAAGAAAAAATCATTGCTGTGGTTGAACCGCGTTCAAATACCATGCGTATGGGCATGCACCGTGAAGCACTGGCAAGCTCTTTAGAAAAAGCAGATTTGGCGATTATTTATCAGCCTGAAAATTTAGAGTGGGATTTATCTGAATTACTAAATTATGCGGATAATATTAAAATTTGTGGTTCTATTGATGAAATATTAACGTTATTAAAAGCAGACGCTACGCTTAAAACGCATTGTTTAATGATGAGTAATGGTGATTTTGGTGGCATTTATCAGCGGTTACGGGATATTTTCAAGCTTAAATAAGCATTTCAAAAAGTTGTTCACTCATTGCATAATAAACGGTAAGAATAGCCGCGTACAAGCTACTGACACTATAACGCCATTTTAAAGCTAGGTGATTTTGCATCAGATAATTACAGCAAAAACTGAGTGGCATATTGATAAGAAAAGACAGTAGACTAATATTAAGTAAGCTGAGATTAATGGCTTGCCAGTTACCAGTAAATAGATAGATAAAGCTTAGATGACGTGCAATCCAGAGTGGATTAAAAAAAATAACCACTAATGCGGCACGTTTTAATTTATCACTAAAAAATTGCTGAGTATTGGGATATTTTGTATCTATCCATTTAAAATACGCTGGAATTTCTAGGCTATAAAGGGTGCTAGACAGAATAGCCATACCCAGTAAACGAGAGATAGAAAATTCATCAAGTAGATAAGCGGCAAGCGTATCACCTGCGGTATAAATAAACAGCCCACTGAGACTATCGGTCATTTTCATAGGTATGATGAACGCTTTGACAGTTAGAATGGGCTAATTGAGTTTAGAATCGTATTCAAGCTGGTCATAAATATTTTCAATATTATAATCAGCACTGGATAATTCAAGGTGTTGAAGGCTAATCTCTAAAGGGCTATGTTTGATAATATCTAAGTTTTTTAAAAAATTGATATTTAATTCGACATGTTCATCAAATAATAAAACAAAATCATCGCCATGATAACGAAAACACATGGCATCAGGAAATGCCTGGTCTAATTCGTTGGCAAGTTTAATAAGCAGTTGATTACCTTTTTCCCAGCCATGTTGTTTGTTATAAAGTGAAAAATTATTAATTAAGACTAAGTAAAAACAATTTTTCTTATTTTCTGTATTGGCGAGGGTGATTTGTAGGTAGTTTTCATTATAAACTTCGGTTAACACATCACAAAAAAAGTAAGAAAAGCGTTTTTGTTCTAAATCGGTGGTGGGAGTCTGTAATGATTTTATCATCTGCGTATTTTTTAATGCTTCTAATGCGGCATCAACGACTTTAGGGTGAAATTGCCTACCTGATTGATGCTTTATTTCAAGTAATGCCGCTTCAATGCTCAATCTTGGTCTATAAATACGATTAGTGGTCATCGCATCAAATGCATCGGCAACCACCATAATATGTGATAAAAAAGGCACATCATCAGGTGATTCAGTCGGTGGATAGCCGTTGCCATCATAGCGAATGTGATGATAGCGAATAATTTCGGCTAAATCTTTATACATTTCAATTTTAGATAACATATTGAAGCCTGCATAAGCATGCTGTTTGATTAAATCATACTCTAAAGTATTCAGTTTTCCGGGCTTTAATAGTACCGCATCAGGCGTGGCAACTTTGCCAATATCATGCAAAATTGCGGCTTGTTGTAGTTTTTTAATAGCCTGTGCATCAATTTTTAAAATAGTTGCAATTTTTTTACAGTATTCTGCGACACGAATAGTATGCCCTGCTGTATAGGTATCACGTTGTTCGATAATATTAACAAAGGCAAGAATGGTTTCTTCATAGTTGGAAATACGTTGTAATTCCATTTGTTCTAACACGGCTTTTTGTTTATAAGAATATAGCGTTAAGCCTATGTCACCTGATAATTGTTCAAGGAGATCAATTTCTTCCGATTCAAAACCTTGTTGGCGATCAGAATAAATATTGATAACGCCAAACGGTAATTTTTGTTCATTACTGAAAAGTGGAATAGCGAGTTGCCAATGTAATGGAGAATCATCTTGGCGTTGAGAATAGTGATTATGCTGGTCTTCACATATTTTTACCACTGGAGCTTGTTGCATAATGGCATCTAGGGCAAGCGATATATGCTCATTATTTGATGTATCACCTAAAACATATATTTCTTTATCAATAATATTATTATTGTCATTAAATTTATGAGCGATTTCTAAATGATTTTGATTTAATAAACCGACCCATGTGAAACGGTAATGCTTGTGTTGAGAGAGTTTATCAGCACAATTTTGTAAAACATTTTGAATGGACATTGAGGTTAATAATAATTCATTGACCTCGGAAACTGTTTTTAAGAGATTTTTGATATACGATTCATGTTGGTACAGCCGTTCTATACTATAGGTGCGTTCTTTAACTTTTGATTCTAATTGGGTGTTCAGTGTTTCAATGTGTTGCTGGTGCTGATAAAGAGCATTCATAAAGCGATAAAAAATAAATAAAATAATACTGGCAGAAAGCAAAATAAACAGCCGAGTATATTTATTATGTTGATGTAATGAATGAATTTCTGCTTGTAAAATATTACTGGGAATTGAGACACGAATGCCGCCTCGGATATCCCCTAATTGATAGCCTGCATCTTGGTGACATGCTAAACATTCAGCTTCCGTTATCAGTGCCCCCATAAAATTAAAATGATCGCTTTCTAAGCGGTAGTAATATTTTTCATCTTTATGTTGTTCAAAATAATGTAAGGCTGCCTTTTCAAATACATCCGGTGTATTTTTAGGATTAATGGGCTTTAAGCTGGTTATTTTGTAATAGTATTGGCTTTTTTGATTCGATAATTCAGATATTTGTCGGGTCATCCACGCGGGATTTATCTTAATTAGAGTATTACCTTGAGCATCTTTTAAGGTGTTGTTTTTTAAATACGGATTGGGCTTTAAGCCTGATTTTGATTGCACAAAAACCCCACCATACATTGCGTTCCAATGTCGCATGATAATCATGTTGTCAAAATGGGCAATGGCTTCTTGTAATATTTTTTTTTCGTGGAGCTGGACTTGTTCGCGCGTGTTTATTTCTAGGCTATAAATCATAGCAGCAGTAATTAATAAGATGAGACTAACAAATAGAAAGTTAGCTATTTTTTTATACGGAGCTGTCATATTTATTGAGTGATAGAAAAACCTTGATAAGTCAGTGGAGCTAGATTATAAAAAATATAACCTAGCCCAATATGTTGATAATGTAATGTTTATTAGTTAATCTTCCCAGTCATGTCCAGCACGGGCTAACATGGCAACAGATGCCGTAGGCCCCCAAGTACCAGCAGGATAAGGTTTGGGTTCTTCTTTAGAATGTTGCCACGCATCTTGTATTGAATCAATCCAGGTCCACGCTTGTTCGATTTCTTCACGACTAATAAATAAGGTTGGATTGCCACGCATGGCTTCCAAAATAAGCTTTTCATAACCACCGAAAATTTTGCTATTTTTGAAGGTATCCGAAAAGCTTAAATCAAGTTTGGTTTTTTGGAGTTTAATATTTTCATCAATCCCTGGTATTTTATTTAGCATTTGAATTTCAATGCCTTCATTGGGTTGTAGATGAATAATCAATTTATTTTCAGGCAAGTTACGGTAACTTTCAGTGAAAATATTATGTGGTAATTTTTTGAAATTAATAACAATTTCTGTCCGTTTATTCATCATGCGTTTACCGGTACGCAGATAAAAAGGTACGCCTGACCAACGCCAATTATCAATATCTACTTGTAAGGCAACAAAACTTTCAGTGGTACTTTCTGTGTTAGCACCCTCTTCTTCTAAATAACCGGGGACAGCTTTACCTTTTTGAAAGCCATTGGTATATTGCCCGCGAACCGTTTTTTCATTTACATTTTCGAGGGTGATAGGGCGTAAGGCATTTAAAACTTTAATTTTTTCATTATGAATGCTTTGTGCTTCTAAATTAACCGGTGGCTCCATGGCGACAAAGGTTAAAATCTGTAAAAGATGATTTTGTACCATATCGCGTAATTGACCGGTTTGGTCGAAATATTCCCAACGCCCTTCAATGCCAACTTCTTCACCCACCGTAATTTGTACAGATTCAATGGTATTATGATCCCAGTTGGTAGTAAAAATAGAATTAGCAAAACGTAGGGCTAATAAATTAAGCACGGTTTCTTTGCCTAAATAATGGTCAATACGAAATGCTTGATGCGGTTTAAATACACTTTCTACGACATCGTTAATTTCTTTCGAGGATTCTAAGCTATGGCCAATTGGTTTTTCCATTACCATACGTGAGGTATCGGTGAGTACCCCTGACTTTTCTAAACCTTGGCAAATATGCTTGAATAAAAACGGGGCGACGGCAAAGTAGTTGACCATAACGCGTTGGCTTGAATCAGTAATGTCATTAAACACGCTATATTGATCATGCTGGGTTAAATCCATTTTTTGATAGGCCAACCGAGCTGAAAATTTTTGCCATAAGCTGTCTTCAACGGTATCGCCTAAGAAATTAGTTAGACTTTCATGAGCAATTTTAATAAAGCTATCGCTAGTTTCATCGAGTCTATCAACGGCAATAATACGGGTATCATCTTCTAAAAAATTTCCTTGCTCTAAACGATACAGTGAAATAAGTAATTTACGACGCGATAAATCACCGAGTCCACCAAAAATAACAAGGTCACAGGGTTCAAATGTTTCAGGAAGTTTCATTATAGTAATTATTATTATGTAGGTTGGTTACGTTGGTGTATTTTAACAGATTTTTAGGTCGTTAAACGCTAGACTGAATATGCTAAAATTAAGCCATTTTTGGAGGCATTGCATGCAGAATTTTTTTAATTCGGGTTTAACACAGCAACAGTTTTTAGATGAATATTGGCAAAAAAAGCCGTTATTAATTCGCCAAGCGTTTGTTGATTTTAAATCGCCTATTAGTGCGGATGAATTGGCAGGTTTAGCCTGTGAAGCAGATATTGAGTCCCGTTTAATTAAAGAACGGGGCGCGGAACCTTGGCAAGTCACCTGTGGGCCATTAGAGCCGGAAGATTTTGAAACATTGCCTGAAAGCCATTGGACGATTTTAGTACAAGATGTGGATAAACACCTACCTAACTTACAGCCTTTATTAGCGCCTTTTAAATTTATACCTGATTGGCGACGCGATGATTTAATGATTAGTTTTGCACCCGAAGGCGGTTCGGTCGGTGCCCATACAGATAGTTATGATGTATTTTTATTGCAGGCGATGGGAACACGGCGTTGGCAAATTATGCACGAGCCTGTATATGAGGCAAAATTGGTCGATGGTATTGAATTGAAGATTTTAGCTGAATTTGCAGCCGATGAAACATGGGAATTAGAACCTGGGGATATGTTGTATCTGCCGCCGAATATTGCTCATTATGGTGTGGCATTAAATGATTGCATGACGTTTTCAATTGGTTTTCAAGCGCCTCGGCAAATAGAAATATTAGATTCACTGGTGAATACTTGTTTAGAAAAAGGACTTGATGGGCGGTATTATGCAGACCGAGATTTAGCGTTAGCGGAGCAGGGTAGTGAATTAACACCGCAAGCTATTCAGCGGACTAAGGATTTATTGCATGATTTAATTGAACAGTCAGATGATTTATTGGCAGAATCTTTGGGTAAATTAGTGACCAAAGTTAAGCCTAGCTTATATGAAGTTGCTTTTTTACCCGATTATGAATTATCAACGCCGCATTTAGCAAAATATTTTACGCAGGGTGATTGTTATAAAAATCATTATCTACAGTTTGCGTGGAGTTCACATGCCGAGGGAGGGTGGTTATTTTCAGGCGGTGAAAGTTATGCGGTGGATAAAGCAGGTATTCCGTTTTTAGCATTATTATGTGAAAAAACGGTATTAACAGAACAAGACTGGTTTGATATAAATAAAAATCAAAGTGTGGTGGATGTATTAAGGGCGTTAATTTTAAACAGTGGTTGGTTTTTCAAAATAGAGGTTGAGTATTACGATGATTAAGGTAGGTATTGTAGGCGGAACAGGTTATACAGGGGTTGAATTATTACGCATTTTAGCCTTGCATGATGAAGTTGAAATAGCAGTAGTGACATCACGTTCTGATGTGGGTATGCGGGTCGATGCGTTATATCCTAGTTTGAGAGGCTGTATTGATGTGTGTTTTAGTCTGCCGGAGTTTGATAATTTAGCAGATTGTGATGTGGTATTTTTTGCAACACCGAATGGCACGGCAATGTTAATGGCTGAAAAATTATTAGCTCGTAATATTAAAGTGATTGATTTATCCGCTGATTTTAGATTAAAAGATATTGCTGAATGGGAACAATGGTATGGCATGAGCCATGCGTGTCCCGATTTAGTGAAAGAAGCTGTTTACGGTTTACCTGAAATACACCGAGAGGCGATTAGTGGTGCAAATTTGATTGCCTGTGCAGGCTGTTATCCAACAGCAACTCAGTTAGGATTTTTGCCTTTAATTGAACAAGGTTTAGTGGATGTTAAGCATTTAATTGCAGATGTGAAGTCGGGAGTGAGTGGGGCAGGGCGTAAAGCAGCGGTTAGTTCATTGATGAGTGAAACCGGTGAAAGCTTTAAAGCCTATGCTGCAACAGGGCATCGGCATTTGCCTGAAATTAAACAAGGTTTATCACAGCTTGCGAGTGAGCAGGTTGGTTTAACCTTTGTGCCGCATTTAGTACCTATGATTCGCGGTATTCATGCGACCTTATATGCGACTTTAAACAAGGGTGTTGCAGACGATTTACAAGCCCTTTATGAGCAGCGATATGCTAATGAACAATATGTTGATGTGTTACCGTTAGGTGTACACCCTGATACGCGAAATGTAAAAGGCAGTAATCGTTGTCAAATTGCTATTGTTGTCCCACAGGGCGGTGATACGGTGGTAGTGTTATCGGTGATTGATAATTTAGTTAAAGGTGCGGCAGGGCAGGCGGTGCAGTGTATGAATTTAATGCTAGGTTTTAACGAAAATAAGGGCTTACAAACAATGGCGTTGTATCCTTAATCTTGACTAAAATACTAGGTAAAGCCATAATTGTTGAAATAAAAAATTTATTCTAATAGGCATACATGATGGCAGATCCAATTATTTTTTCAGATAGTGCAGCACAAAAAGTAGGTAGCTTAATTACCGAAGAGGGTAATGATAATTTAAAATTACGTGTTTACATAACGGGCGGCGGCTGTTCGGGGTTTCAATATGGTTTCACTTTTGATGAGGAAGTGGCAGAGGATGATACCCAAGTGGTAAATGATGGCGTGATGGTGTTAGTCGATTCGATGAGTATTCAATATTTGAATGGCGCGGAGATTGATTATAAAGAAGATTTATCAGGTTCTCAGTTTGTGATTCGTAATCCTAATGCCTCAACTACCTGCGGTTGTGGTTCGTCTTTTTCTGTTTAAGCTTGATAAATTCCACCGAGAATAACCGCTTGTTTTGCACCGGTAACACTCGGTAGATTGCTTGTTAGGCCTTCTAATGTCTGTTTAGCAAGCCATGCAAAGGCCATGGCTTCTACTTGGTCAGGGTCTACGCCAATGTCTTTGGTAGAGTTTATGGGGATGGGTAGCAAATTTTTTAAGCTATCCATTAAGCATTGATTATGAATACCGCCGCCACAAATAAAAAGCGTGTCAGTGGTTGGTGCAAACTTTAGTAAAGCCTCAGCAATGGTTTCAGCAGTAAATTGACATAAAGTCCGTTGTATATCTTCAGGTCGATAGTTTTGGTGGTTAAGTTTATCCATTAGCCATGCTTTAGAAAAATACTCAGTACCGGTACTTTTAGGCAGCGGCTGTTGAAAATAAGCATCTGCTTTTAAAGCGTGCAATAAATTAGTTTGCACCGTCCCTGTTTTTGCCCAGTCTCCATTCTTATCATAAGCTTGTTTTAAGTGCTGGTGTATCCAACTATCCATCAGTGTATTACCGACGCCAGTATCAAAACCTTGCACCGCTTGCTGGCTATTTTTTGGTAATAGCGTGAGATTAGCAATGCCGCCAATATTTAAAATAGCCCGATTTTCTAAATCTGAATGGAAGATGGCCTGATGAAAAGCAGGCACTAAGGGGGCACCTTGCCCGCCTGCGGCAATATCTCGGCTACGAAAGTCGGCAACAGTGGTTATTTTTGTGCGTTGAGCAATGATATTGGCATCACCTATTTGCAGACTAAACGGGTGCTGGCTATTGGGAAAATGACACAGTGTTTGCCCATGACTACCAATGGCTTTTATATGCTTGGCTGATAACGAGGTTTTTGCTAAAAGTGCTAAACAAGCCTTGGCATAAAGTTCACTGAGCTGTTGTTCGAGTTCACCATAATCTTGTAATGAAACCGTTTGCGACATATCACAAAATTGCCTGATTTTTTTCTTAATCGCAGTCGGATAGGCTTGATAGTGGAAAGCAATTGATTGCATTTTTGATTGATTAAAATCATAAATCCCTGCATCAATACCATCAAGACTGGTTCCCGACATAATGCCTATATAATAGTCATGATTCATCCTAAAAGCTCCGAGATACCTCGTCGTTTAGGGCGAGGAGGAAAGGAGTGCTTTTGATTTTCGTTGTACATAAATAATTCCTCTTATGTGTTATACTCACATTGTCTTTTTGACCTACCGCAGGGCTTGCGGGATGTTAAGCCTTTGGAGATGATGTAAGAGATGTTAGCTCAATGCTACTGTCCAATTGTCAATGAATTAGGAAGTTCTCAATAGCAATATTAGGAATCCCCTTCCTTTAGGGAGGGGAGGATGTCAAAAGGTTTTGTTGTAGCGTGTTTTAAGTTGTTTTAATTGTTGTACATATTTTTTAGACTTTCTTAAGAAATCTTTTTTATAGCGGCTTGCCATAGGTAGTGCATTGGGTAATTTAACGGTCACGGGGTTGCGATGAGCACCGTTAACTCGAAATTCATAATGTAAATGCGGACCAGAGGCCAAGCCGGTTTGACCAACATAGCCAATAATATCCGATTGATTGACATGACTACCGCGTCGTTGCCCTCTTTTAAATTTAGATAAATGGGCATATAAGGTACTGTAAGCTTTTCCATGTTGTACGATAACCACATTGCCATAGCCACGCTGTTTGCCTCTAAAGGTAATTTTACCATCGCCTGTCACTTTGATTGGCGTGCCTGTTTTAGCGGCATAATCAACGCCTTTATGAGCTCGTATTCTGTTTAAAACAGGGTGTTTACGTTTTAAATTAAAACTAGAGCTAATACGAGCAAAATCAATCGGCATACGGATAAAAGCTTTACGCATACTACTGCCTTTAGGCGAGTAATAGCCGATTTTTCCTTGCTTATTTTCGTAGCGTATAGTTTTAATCGATTTTTTATTATTAATAAAATCAACCGCTAAGATGCGTCCTGTATCCACTTCTTTATTATCAATATGCAGTGTTTCATAAATAATATGGAATTGGTCGCCATCACGTAAATTTAATGCAAAATCAATATCCCACGCATAAATATTGGCTAAATTCATAATCAGTTTATCGGATAGACCGGCTTTTTTAGCATCTATAAAGAGTGAGCTATGAATAGTGCCAGAGGCTTGGCTGATACGGCGGTCTACTTTTTGTAGGATGCGTTCAACTTTGAAAGTATTGTCTTTGAGGCGTGTTGCTTTGATTTCTTCAAACGGACTTTTTTTATAAATTAAATAGCTAAGGTTGCCGGTAATATTGCGTCCAATAATTAAGTGATTATTAGGACGAATTTTTGCAAATTCTGGTCCAATATCATTGGTATGCACAATATTATGTAGGTCTTTTTTGCTTAAATTATTTTTTGAAAAAATGAGCGATAAACTTTCACCTGATTTAACTTTGTATTCTTCCCAGACTGACGAGAAGCTTTTTATATTATGTTTTGTTGAGTGTTCATTGTCAGGTATTTTTGTATGTTCAACAGGGGCATATCTGGGTTTAAGCTGTTTATTAATGTCGGGAATCGTTAAAGGATTTTCGGTTGAATTAAACAATTCATTGGGTTTAGAAAAAAATTGATAGCCCAATATGGCTAAAATAATACAGATAATGCCAGTAATGATGGGTTTTAAGAGTGAGCTTTTCTTTTGTCTCGTTCGGCGATAATGATTGGCTTGTCGTTGTCTTTTTCTGGCACGCATTCAATGATTGTAGTGTTTTGTTGCTGATGGCTATATTATATTCCTTAAAAATAGCGAAGAAAAACCATAACATTTATTTATAAAAATTTAGCATAAGGTGAAACCATTGCAAGAAGATGTCTTAGAACAATTAAAACGCGGCACAGATGAAATTTTATTAGAGGCTGATTTACTCAAAAAATTAAAGGAAGGGCGGCCTTTACGCATTAAAGCAGGTTTCGATCCTACTGCACCTGATTTACATTTGGGGCATACCGTACTCATTAATAAATTAAAACAATTTCAAGATTTAGGTCATGAAATTTTATTTTTAATTGGTGATTTTACGGGGATGATTGGCGATCCAACGGGCAAAAATATTACACGTAAGCCGTTAACCAAAGAGCAAGTTATTGAAAATGCACAAAGTTATCAAGAGCAGGTTTTTAAAATATTAGACCCTGAAAAGACTCAAATACTATTTAATTCGCAGTGGATGGATGCGATGACACCGGCTGATTTAATACAGTTAGCAGCAAAACATACTGTGGCGAGAATGTTGGAACGTGATGATTTTAATAAGCGTTATAAAGGCGGGCAGGCAATTGCGATTCATGAGTTTTTATATCCGTTAATACAGGGATATGATTCGGTAGCCATGAAAGCAGATTTAGAATTAGGCGGAACGGATCAAAAGTTTAATTTATTAGTCGGTCGGCAGTTGCAGGAAGTTTATGGCCAAAAACCTCAGGTAGTGATGACGATGCCTATTTTAGAAGGTTTAGATGGTGTACAAAAGATGTCTAAATCGCTTAATAACTATATTGGTATCGCTGATGCGCCTAATGACATGTTTGGCAAAATAATGTCTATTTCTGACGAGTTGATGTGGCGTTATTTTGAATTATTAAGTTTTAGACCGATGACCGAAATTGCTCAATGGCAGCAGGCGTGTGAAGAGGGGGAGAATCCTCGTAACTATAAGGTGGCGTTAGCACAAGAAATTATTGCTAGATTTCATACTGAAGCATTAGCGGTTAAAGCGTTAGATGATTTTGAAGCACAATTTAAGCGTGGGGCTATTCCGGATGATATTCCTGAAATTGTATTGTCAGCACCCGCCGAAGGTTATGCAATTGCTCTATTATTAAAAGAGGCTGGACTAACATCGGGGACATCAGATTCTAATAGAATGATTAAACAAGGTGCGGTAAAAATGGATGGTGAAAAAATAACAGATAATAAGTTATTGATTTCAAAAGGGGCTGAGCATATATTTCAAGTAGGGAAAAGAAAATTTGCAAAAGTTAAAATAAATACTTGACGTTAAAGGCTAAAGATATATAATAGCCAGCTCTTCAACGAGGTATCAGTTGAAGGGCAATGTTGATTCTAAATGACGTTGAAAATAAAAGCTTGCTAAAATAGTTTGTAACGATATAATAGCCAGCTCCTTAAGAAATTAAGGTTGAATCTTTAGAGGTTCAGTTAGATTTTATCTTAAATTTATTTAAAATAAAATTTGACAAACAAGTTCAACTCTTTATAATAGTCGAACTCATCAGGGCAGAATGATTTAAGCCTTGAAGCTCTTTAAAAAGACAAATCAAAATAATTTGTGTGGGTGCTTGTAGAGATGTTTATTGCGAAATAAATATCGATATAGGAATCTACACTACGAAAGTAGTAAGTAAGTTCTGACAATCGAAACAAGATTGGTAACACATCTGATGATGTTACAAAATGATTTTAAACTGAAGAGTTTGATCATGGCTCAGATTGAACGCTGGCGGTATGCTTAACACATGCAAGTCG
>ENA-ORXI01001383-ORXI01001383.1-sediment-metagenome-genome-assembly--contig:-NODE-1383-length-18826-cov-30.002987_pt1 | contig 18826 bp, 16 predicted proteins | sample MGYA00237861_ERZ511468 | MGnify/ENA primary metagenome ERZ511468 (study PRJEB26299, sample SAMN06266213) | sediment metagenome | isolation source: Hudson Canyon methane seep mesocosm | place...
GCAACAACTAGTGTGCATCGTTTAGGGCGTGGACTACCAGGGTATCTAATCCTGTTTGCTCCCCACGCTTTCGCGTCTCAGCGTCAATAATGTTCCAGTAGATCGCCTTCGCAATCGGTATTCCTTCTGATCTCTACGGATTTTACCCCTACACCAGAAATTCCATCTACCTCTCCCATATTCTAGGTTAACAGTTTCAAAAGCAGTTCAATAGTTGAGCTATTGGATTTCACTTCTGACTTATTAACCCGCCTACACGCTCTTTACGCCCAGTGATTCCGAGTAACGCTTGCGCCCTCCGTATTACCGCGGCTGCTGGCACGGAGTTAGCCGGCGCTTATTCATATAGTACCGTCATTATCTTCCTATATAAAAGGAGTTTACGCACCGAAATGTGTCATCCTCCACGCGGCGTTGCTGCATCAGACTTTCGTCCATTGTGCAATATTCCCCACTGCTGCCTCCCGTAGGAGTCTGGACCGTGTCTCAGTTCCAGTGTGACTGATCATCCTCTCAAACCAGTTAGGTGTCATTGCCTTGGTGAGCCATTACCTCACCAACAAGCTGATACCGTACAGGCCAATCCCAAAGCTATAAATATTTCCCTTGCAGTCTTATGACTTAAAGGCATATAGAGTGTTAGCAACCGTTTCCAGATGTTATCCTCTTCTTTGGGGCATGTTACCTATATATTACTCACCCGTGCGCCACTTAGCTGACAATTTTAGCAAGCTAAAATCCGTTCTCGTTCGACTTGCATGTGTTAAGCACGCCGCCAGCGTTCACTCTGAGCCAGGATCAAACTCTCCAAAATTGAAGTTTTGATGCTGACATATTTTGTATTATTACAAAATTATCACTCATTGTTTTAGACGAGAAATGTTTTACCATATTCTCTTGTGTTTTTTATATTTTGTTTCTATAACCGTGAAGTTATAAAAACTAGAGTTTATATTCGGTTTATAAAGATTACTCTTACAAACCGTATGTTTTTAAAGAACTCAACCTCGTAAATCGTTAATAACGTTTCACTGAAATTGGACGGGAATTATAGGAAAAAATTACCCTCTTGTCAAGGGTTTAATCTTGATTGTAGCTTAAATGTTGGAATTCTTTTTAGGTTTTGGCAACAAAAGCCTATTTCTTGTATATATAACCAGTATTTGGCTCAATTACTATAGTGACATTGTCATTACTTTTATCATATAAAGTTATGGTACATTGTTCTTTGAGTTCATAATTGTACGTATCACTGTTTTTTGTTCCAAGTTTTGTATATACGTTTCCATCATAACCAAAGGAAATCTGACCAATTGTACTTGTATCATTACAACTTACCTCTACTTTAGTTACTCCATATTCTTTAGTTAACAAAATATCTTTGCTCTCATTAAAACTTGCATCACAATCATAATTTGAATACAACCACTTCTGTGTCAGAGGATCTTTTAATGTCTCATCTTTGTTTATATGTCCACCATGATTACTGTCACTGTATACAACATAATATAATCCACCAATACTTTGTGAGCAGTTTTGGAATTTTAAAGTCCAACGTTCTCGGAACCAAAAGTCATCTTTGTGATTAAATTTATTATCAATCATCGCCTGGTATCTGGTATTTTTTAAATGGACTATTATTTTATTTGAAGCTTGAGATAAATTACTTTTGATATTTTTAGGAATGAACTGTATAGAAACAATTGAAATTATGGCAATGACAAATATAAATTCAATCAAAGAAAATGACTGCTTAATATTCATAGTACGACTCAATGGGTTAATTTTAAGACATATAAATCTATAATTTTTTTATCTAATACTTTTAATGGAAATTTCATGAAAAAATATTCTGGTTTGTTTAATGTTACGAGATATTTTTCTCCACTTTTTATGCCATAAAATTTAAGTCTACTTTGCAGTTTATAATTTGCACTGATATAGTTTATATTATTGTCTTTTAATTTCTTTGCAATTTCCTCTGCAAAGTGATATTTATAAGCAAAGTGTTCATCTGGTTTTTTTATAAGTAAATATAAAGGTTTATTAACCAAAATAATTGTTATGCTGATTCCCAATAAAAACAGTGCTGCATATGACAAATAGTAATGCCTACGTCTAAACATTGGAAGTCTTACCCTAAATGTATGAAAAAAGTACTTTAAAATAATAGGTAAGGTAATAACAACATAAGGAGCAAAATCTTCAATATGTATTTTTTGTCTGAATGAAAACAGAAGCGAAAAAACCAAAGCAACAACAGATATATACCAGTATATTGTTTTTGTACCTTTTATACCAATTCTGTACATTACATATATATAGTATATAAAAATCATGGGTGAAAAAATAGAGGCATAGATAGTAAAGGTATCAAGGAAATGTCCTCTTGGTTTTCCACTTGATTCAAAACCATATATTTGCATTGACAATCCAAACAGAAGCAATGATATAATTAATAAGGCATTTTCTTTTCTTTTCAACGAATAAAAGAACAATGCTAAATAAAAAATAGCAAAGGAATTATCAATAAATAAAAATAAAAAGAGTAAAAAATAGTTATGGGTTTGGTAGGTTTTGTAATAATACAAATACAGTAAAATACAAAATATTACTATAATAGTATTATGAACAAGTAAAGATGCACTAATAACACCAGGTAAAACCATAAATAAAAGCGTAGAAATTAATCGATCATTCTCATTTCTAAAGTAGTCTTTGGTAATTGTATACATTATAATGCAACTTAATGAATAAAACATTATAAAAGGCAATCTAAGAGCTATGTTATTTTGTCCAAAAATAGTGGTTGAAAAATGAGTCAGTTGATTTAATAAACCTGTTTCATCAAAATAAGTAAGTGATTCTTTGTAACCAATACTTAAAGTATCAGCCACAAAGATGAGAATGACTGCGGCAATTGCAAGCAGTACAAAAAAAGCATGGTTATGATATCCCTTTAATGAAATCATAACGTATCTAACTAATTATTGGGTAACTTTAAAAAGTTATCCAGCATCTCGTATCCATATTCACTCATTATAGACTCAGGATGAAACTGTAAACCATATATTGGCTTGTCTTTTATTTGAAGTGCCATTATTTCATTGTCATCTAAGCTTCTTGCTGTTGGAATAACAATACTTGGCAAGGTATCTTCTTTAACAGTTAAAGAGTGATATCTTGTTTGTGTAAATTCTTTAGGTAACCCGTTAAATATATCATTATCTTTTGTCACTTCTATTTTTGAAGTTTTACCATGCATCATATTTTTAGCTCGCACAACTTCTCCTCCAAATGCTTGAGCAATACTTTGATGACCTAAACAAATTCCCAATAGGGGTGTTTTATCTTTAAAAAAATCAATAACATCTAAACACACTCCTGCTTCATTAGGTGTGGCAGGTCCCGGAGAGAGAATTATTTTTTCAGGATTTAACGCGTCAATTTGCTCTACAGTTAATTCATCATTACGAATAACTTTTAAATCAGCACCCAATTCTAAACAATATTGAACAATATTATATGTAAAACTGTCGTAATTATCTATCATTAAGATCATTGTTGGGGATCTTCTTGTTTAAATTTTTCAAGTCCTACTCTGATTTCATGAATGATTGCTGGTGGAATATTATCATCAGAACTCCATTTAACTTCATCAATTCTTCCACCATAATCAGCGCCTAATTCTTCTACATTTTTTTCAAACTCTTCTAAATCTTTACAATTTAACACTCGTCCGTCAACTGTATCTTTTAATTCTATATACCATCCATCACCAAGAGGATTCATTTTAATTGTTGATTCAAATATTACTGACATATAAATAACCTTTTTTTATTTTGTGTAGTATAACACTTTAATCTTTATTGCTTAATGAGAGCAACGAAATGTTATTAAATTTTATCAAATGATAACAATTATCATAATTAAGCGCAGATAAAGTTTTTATCCATTATAATTCCAATAACGATTATCAATATATTGATGTAAATAAAACTAAGGAAAATTAATGTTAAAAAACGTTATTTCAAAAACTCTTCTTGGAGTATGTATTTTAGGTTCTTCTCTTCTAGCTAGCGGAGAAGTAAATGTTTATTCTCACAGACACTATGATACAGACAAGCAGTTATTCAAAATGTTTGAAGAAAAATCAGGAATCAAAGTTAATGTTGTAAAAGCAAAAGCAAGTGCACTTATTAAAAGAATGGTAAGTGAAGGAAAAAATTCTCCTGCAGATGTTCTTATTACAGTTGATGCTGGAAGACTTTTTCAAGCAAAATCAAAAGGAATTTTACAATCAGTTAACTCTGACACTCTAAACAAAAATATTCCTGCAAACTTAAGAGATACAGACAACCAATGGTTTGGTTTAACTAAAAGAGCAAGAGTTGCATTATTATCATCAGCTGAGAGTAGATCAGGTGTAATTAAAACGTATGAAGATTTAGCTGATCCTAAAAATAAAGGTAAAGTTGTAATTAGATCTTCAAGTAATATTTATAATCAATCTTTAATGGCTGCTGTTATTGAACATCATGGAGAAGAGTACGCTTTATCTTGGGCTAAGGGTGTTGTTGCTAACATGGCGCGAAAGCCAAAAGGTAATGATAGAGCACAAGTAGTTGCAGTTGCTAATGGAATTGGTTCTGTAGCAATTGCAAATACTTACTATATTGGTAAAATGGTTCATAATAAGAAAAAAGCACAAAGAGAAGCAATCAAAAAAGTTAATGTATTTTTTCCTACATTTAAAAATGGTGGAACTCATGTAAACGTTTCTGGAGCTGGAGTTGCTAAATTTGCTCCAAATAAAGCAAATGCTGTTAAATTTATTGAATTTTTATCAAGTGCAGATGCACAAGAGTTATTTGCTAAAGGAAACTATGAGTACCCAGTTCTTGCAGGTGTTAGCTCATCGAAGCTAGTATCTTCTTGGGGAACATTTAAGTCTGATACAATTTCTATGAATGCTTTAGGACAAAATAATAAAGCAGCAATCAAAATATTTGATAAAGCTGGTTGGAAATAAGAAGGTTAATTGACAAAATTTTCTAAACTTACAATAAGCAGTGTGTTTTTAGCACTGCTTATTTGTATCCCTGCACTAATTATATTATCTTATATCTTCACTCCAAGCAGTGAGATATGGGAACACCTAAAAGAAACTGTATTAAAAGATTATATTTATAATTCTTTATACATTATGTTAGGCGTTGGATTAATGACTACTGCCATAGGCTTTACCACCGCTTACATTACAACCATGTATAAATTTACATTTAGCAGTTTCTTTCATTACGCACTGATTCTTCCTTTTGCAATTCCAACTTATATCGTTGCATTTATATACGCAGGTATGTTTGATATGACCGGATCGGTTACTACATTCTTTTTGGATTTATTTGATTTAAAAATAAGTGAAATAAATTTTTATGACATTATGTCTATTGAGGGTGCAATTATTGTAATGTCACTGGTACTTTATCCTTATGTATATTTAATCACTAAAACATATCTACGAGCTGAATCAGCTTCAGTTATTGATGCAGCCAAAACAATGGGTTTAAACTCATGGCAAATTTTTTATAGAGTGGTATTACCTCTATCTCGACCAGCAATTGTGGCAGGAGCAATTCTAGCAGTTATGGAAGCAGTCAGTGATTTTGGCGTGGTAGATTATTATGGGGTAAGCACTTTTGTAACAGGTATTTTTAGAACATGGTTTGGAATGGGAAGTGTTGAAGATGCTTCAAAACTTGCAGCCATGCTCATGACTTTTATATTTATACTTATATTTTTGGAACGATTTCAAAGACGAAATACAAAATACAAAAGCAGTGGAAAAGACTTTAAACCTATTTCAAAAATAAAGCTTACTGGGTTTAAAAATATTTCGGCTTTTATAATCTGTTTTATGCCTTTTTTCTTTGGTTTTTTATTACCATTTATTCAAATGTGTTTTTGGTTTTCTATTTCCTATGAAGAAATAATAGATGAAGATTTTTTTGAATTACTAGAACAAAGTCTCTATATTGCAGTGGGAACAGCAGGTTTAATTACAGCATTAGCTATGTTTTTTGTCTACAATGCAAGAAGAACAAAAACTAAAACAACAGATAACATAGCACAAGTTGCAAAACTGGGTTATTCGATCCCAGGTGCAGTAATTGCCGTTGGTATTTTAATAGCATTTTCATTTTTTGATAATTCTATTATATATATTTTTGAAACATATTTTGATATCAATCCAGGATTAATCGTTGGGGGAACAATAACTGCGGTTGTTTTTGGATACGCCGTTCGATTTATTGCCATTGCCATTAATAATTATGAGTCTGGCTTTTCAAAAATTCCAACAACATATGATGATGCAATTAAAACACTTCACGTGAGTGAAAAAAGAGGTTTTACAAATGTGTTTGCACCATTACTAAAAAATGCCACTTTTGCAGCTTTTATTATGGTATTTATTGAAATTATTAAAGAATTACCACTTACAATGATATTACGACCATTTAACTTTGATACACTTGCTGTTCGTTCATATGAGCTAACACAACAAGGTCAAGTTGTTGAATCTTCTGTACCATCAATGTTTATAGTGATTTTGGGTATTATATCGGTTTTATTATTAGCAAAAAACATGAGTAAGGATTAAAATGGCCTGTGGTTTAAGTGTAAAAGAATTTGGTATCTCATTTGGTGAAACTGAAATTCTAAAAGAGATTTCATTTGATGTAAAACCAGGAGAAATTGTAACTTTGTTAGGACCAAGTGGTTGTGGGAAAAGTACAATTTTACGCTCAATTGCTGGACTTGAGAGAGAACATGCGGGTGAAATTATCATTAATGATAAATGTGTATCATCAAAAAATACCTTTGTTAATATTGATAAAAGAAAAAGTGGTTATATCTTTCAAGATTATGCCTTATTCCCACACTTAAATGTAGAAGAAAATATTGGTTTCGCTCTTTATAAAATGCCAAAAAAACAAAAAGAAGCAAGGGTGTTAGAACTGTTGGAACAGTTTGATATTGTAAAACACAAACATAAACAAATTCATGAACTCTCAGGTGGGCAACAACAACGTGTTGCCATTGCCAGAGTAATTGCTTATAATCCATCGGTATTACTACTGGATGAACCCTTTTCAAATCTTGATACTTTTTTAAGAAGTAAAACAAAAATATGGCTAAAAAAGATTATTAAAGAATTAAAACTCAGTGCAATTCTTGTGACGCATGACCAAAAAGAGGCATTAAGTGTTTCTGATAAAATTGGAATCATCCATAACAAAAGAATTGTTCAATTTGGGACACCTCAAGAGATATTTAGTCATCCCAAAAATTTATATGTTGCTAAGTTTTTAGGTGATATAAATAAACTACCACATAACTTAGCCAAAGATTTAGGTATTAAAATAGAAGAAAATCAAATACCCATTATTCGTATAAATAATACTCATATTACTTCAAAAGAAAAAGAATGTGAACTTATTATTCAAGACGTCTCTTATTGTGGTGATTATTATGAGGTTTTATTAACTTTTAAAAAGTATCCAAATAGTTCCATTATATCAAGAATGCAAGAATCTAATTTTTTAAAAGTTGGTAGTTGTATGCGCTTGGATATTAAAACACAAAACATCATTTTGATTAATAAGTAATTAGATATTCTAGTTTAAAATTTTATCTCTTAATCAATTTTTTAATTTCATAAATAGTGGCAAAAAGTATAAGAAGAACAAATAGTAATTCTTATACCTTTAAAACTTACAATTGAAACGCTTTCTCAAAAGTTTCATCGAGCTCAATAATTCCTCGCTCTTTGAGTGAAATTAAAACCTCTTGAGAACAATCAACATCATCAGGCCAACGTCTTAAAAAGTTATCCAATTTGTTTTTATTCGTTGCATCCACTGCAATTGTATTTCCATTAAAATATAAATCTCTGTTTGAATCAATATTATTTACCACTCTCCATACCAACATATAAGTATTATCAAGGTCATTTTTAGCATCATCCACAATGATTAATATTTTCACATGATCAAGAACAGATTTTAAATCATCAAAAAGATATTTTTGACTTCTTGTTTTTTCAACTTTGATGACGGTAATTGGATTTTTTGTATGAGTGAAATATTGTTTTAAACTTGTGACTTCTTTTGTGATAGACTGAATTTTACCAAGCAATTCATCATCACTGATGAGTGATATTCCAATATCTTGTATTTCAGGACCTGTACAATCAAGACCCAGTTTTCCACCCACTGCAAATTTTGCAGATGAGTGGTCAAGCGCATCTACTACACCTCTTGAAATTAAAATTTCATCAATATCAATTCTGTTTAAAATATGTTCTGTGATGGCTTCATGATCAGTCAATTCTGGTGCATCTTGATTAACAAAAATAGCATGTTTTACAAAACTCATTTGCCCTACTCCCCAAAATGCATGCATCATTTGTTGAGCGTGTCCTGGGTAAAAAGTTTTTATTTTTCCAATAATTAGATTATGAAAAACCCCATTTTCTGGCATGTAATAATCTACTAAATCAGGTGCAGTTGTTTGTAAAAGAGGTAAAAATATTCTCTCAGTTGCAAAGCCCATGTATTTATCTTCTAAAGGTGGTTTTCCAACAACAGTTGCCAGATAGACAGGATCTTTTTTGCTTGTAATTGCAGTCACGTCCATGAAAGGATATTCTTCTTCAAGGGTATAATAACCCGTGTGATCTCCAAATGGTCCCTCTATTCTCATCTGACTTGGATCCACAAAACCTTCAATAATATAATCGTTGTCTCTTGGGACATAGATATCATTGGTTATACTTTTTACAAGTTGTGCATTTTTATTTTTTACAAAACCATACAACATAAGCTCGAATACACCAATTGGTAATGGAGCTTGTCCACACCAAATGTACATAGGATCTCCACCAATTCCAATGGATACAGGCATTTTTTTACCTGCTTTTTTATATTCATGAAAAAAGTGATTTGAGTCTTTGTGTATTTGCCAATGCATACCAAGGGTATTGTCGTCATATACTTGAAGTCTGTACATTCCTAAGTTTTTCATTTGTCCATCTAAACTTTGAGTATATACTTGTCCCATAGTAATAAAAGGACCTCCATCTTGCTCCCAAGTTGTAAGCACGGGTAAATCTGAAAGTTTTATATCATCACCTAATTTTATGATTTGTTGACACTCACCTTTACTTTTACTTTTTTTAGGAATCGTATTTTTAAGACTAAATAGTTTTGTAAAGGTTGAAATTTTTTCACCTAATGAGGTAGGTGGTTTCATTTTTAGAAGACTTTGAATTTCAGCTCCTATTTTATCTCCATCACCAATAAAAAGTTTAACGGCTTCTTCATTGCAAAATACATTCATTAAAACAGGCATATCAAATTTTTTGCCTGTTTTTCTATCCACTACATTGGTAAAAAGAATCGCTTTTGAATCTTCTCTTTTAACTTCCACATATGCCACATGCGGAATCTCAAGATAGATATCCAGTTCATCATCTATTGTTTTTAATAAGTTATGTTTTTCTAAAAGTTTTATTGCATTTTTCATTAAATTTATCCATATATAAAGTAGGCAATTGTATCTTATTTTTACTGAATAAAAATCAAATTTCATGTTAAAATAGTACAAGTTGTGCTTCATAAAGTAAGATTTTTAATTCAGCCTATTGAAATAGGTTGAATTAAAAATCTTACTTTAGGGAGTGCAAACTGTGCTATCCTATGGGAAAATAGACTAAAAGGCACCTTGCAAAAAATATTATTTCAAATTAGCTACGGCTAGTTTGAAATAATATTTTTCACAATCTGTTCTTTTATCTATTTTTTTTAATGCGAAGTTTGGTTTGTATTCAGTATGCCTAATAACTTCACATAAACTAAACAAATAAATGGTAAAATATGCAACTTTTTTAATAGGACGTTACTTTATGCTTAAAAATTATATTACAAGAAATATCAATCTGGCTAATTTGGATGTAGAAACAAAAAGAGAAGAAATTTTAAATTATTTTACAACAACTTATGAACTTTTTGAAAAGCTATTTGATACCTTTACGAACGACGATGTTTATTATAATCAACCCGAACCATTAAGACATCAAATGATTTTTTACTATGGACACACGTCTACCTTTTTTATTAATAAGCTGATACTTGGTAAGCTTATACCAAATAGAATTAACCCACAATATGAATCTATGTTTGCTGTTGGTGTTGATGAAATGTCTTGGGATGATTTAAATAAAGCACATTACCATTGGCCTACTGTTGAACAAACTAAAGAATACAGAAAAAAAGCAAAAGAACTTGTCATTAATTATATTAAAAATTGTGAATTTACACTGCCAATTTCGTGGGACTCACCAATGTGGCCAATCATTATGGGAATTGAACATGAAAAGATTCATGTAGAAACATCTTCTGTTTTACATCGACAAATTGATATTGATTTGATTAAACCCGATTCATTTGGAAATGAGTGCAAAGAATATGGTATAAATCCCAAAAACGAACTATTGGAAGTTCCTGCATCTAATGTTAGTCTGGGAAAAGACAAAGACAATGAATACTATGGTTGGGATAATGAATATGGTAACTACGAAGAGGCAGTAGAATCATTTAAGGCTTCTAAATATCTTGTAAGCAATGGAGAGTTTTTAGAATTTGTTAATGATAATGGTTACAGCAACGGTGAATTTTGGTCAGCTGAAGGTCTTGCATGGAAAGAATACGCAGGCTCAGCTCATCCTATTTTTTGGATAAAAAATGGTGAGAAATATAAATACAGAACGATGACAAATATCATTGATTTACCTTTAAATTGGCCTGTGGATACAAACTATCTTGAAGCAGAAGCTTTTTGTAATTGGAAAAGCCTAAAAGAAAACAGGCAAATTTCCCTACCAAGTGAAGCAATGTGGCACAGTTTGGTAAACTTTTCAAAAATTAAAGATGAACCTTTATGGGATAAAAAACCCAATGCAAATATTAATTTGGAATATTATTCATCATCTTGCCCTGTTGATAAATTTAAAACAGGTGACTTTTATGATGTGGTTGGAAATGTTTGGCAATGGACAACAACAGCAATTGATGGATTTGAAGGTTTTGAAATACATCCTTTATATGATGATTTTTCAGTTCCAACTTTTGACAACAGACACAATATCTTTAAAGGTGGTTCATGGGCAAGTACAGGAAATGAAACACTAATTAACTCAAGATATGCATTTAGACGTCATTTCCCACAACATGCAGGTTTCAGATATGTTGAATTAACTAATATAAATAAACAAATTCAATCTGAAGATAAAAAATATGAAATTGATGCAAATATTCAAGAATATGAAAAAGCTGCGCTTTATGCACTAAAGCATAGTGTTAATAAAAACAAAGCCCTAAATTTAGGTTGTTCTTTTGGAACTGCAACATTTGCGTTAACAGACGAATTTAATCATGTAATAGGAATAGATTTTACTGCACGTAATATTTTAAATGCTCAAGCAGCCAAAGAGGACAAAAAAATAAATAATTGTGAATTTTGGCAAGGAGACAGTTGTAATTTAAAACCTCATTTTGATGAATTTGATCTGATATTAGCCACCAATAATTTAGAAGAACTCTATAATATAGAGAGTTTTGTCAATATCATTGAAAACAGATTAAATAATAAAGGTATATTTGTTTTACAAGGTATTCCCAATAAAAACAGTGATACTATACAGGTTTTATTAAATAAAAAATTAAAACAAATAGATACAAATGTTTGGAAAAAGATTTAAAGGTTTTTATGCAAGATTTTGATGAAGTTATAAATCGAAAAAATACAAATTGCGTTAAATATGATGGGGTTAAAAGATATTTTCTAAAAGATGATGTCCAACCACTATGGGTTGCAGACATGGACTTTAAAACACCCAAATTTGTAGTAGATGCTATTTCTAAAAAAGTCAATGAAGAATTATTTGGATACCCAGAGCCCAATAGGTCATTATTTGACTCAATTCAAAGCTGGATGCAAAAAAGACATCAATGGGAAATTAATACAAAAGATATACTTTTAGTTTCAGGAGTGGTTGCAGGGCTTAGTGCAGCTATTGAGGCATTTAGTAATGAAGAAGATGAAGTTATTATACAAACGCCTGTATATTATCCTTTTTTCAGTGTGGTACGTCATAACAATAGAAAACTCATAGAAAATCCTTTAATCAATAATAATGATTACTATACTATGGATTTAGAAGATTTAAAATCAAAAATCACACCCAAAACAAAGATGCTGATTTTATGCTCTCCTCACAATCCAGTAGGTCGAGTTTGGGATAAACTCGAATTAGAAGCAGTAGCAAATATTTGTTTAGAACATAATATTAAAATTGTGTCTGATGAAATTCACTCAGATATAGTCTACAAAAAATTTACCCCCATGGCATCAATATCCCAAAAAATTTCTGATGTTACCCTGACATTAAACAGTCCAAGCAAAACTTTTAATCTTGCAGGACTGAACTCTTCATATGCAATTTGTAGCAACAAAAATATGCTAAAATCCTTTAAGAAAATAGTCATAAAAAGAGAGATTGGAAGCCTCAATATTTTTGGTATTGAAGCCATAGAAGCAGCTTATATCCATGGTGAAATATGGGTAGAAAAGTTACTTATTTACTTAAATTCGAATATTCAATTTGTAAAAAAGTTTTTTGAAGATAACGATATGCAGGTAAATTTTAAAAATCCAGAATCAACCTATTTAATCTGGCTCAACTTTAAAGGTTACGATTTTACACATGAAGAAATAAAAAGAATATTATTAAATAATGCCAAAGTTGCCCTTAATGATGGGCTTTCTTTTGGTCCAGATTCAAACTTGTATTTTAGATTGAATATTGCTTTACCCAAAAATGAACTTGAAATTGCGCTTAAAAAAATATTTCACAACCTTAAACGTAAATAAAAGTCACATAAAATGTATTACAATTATTCTCACTCTCAAATATGTTATTACAATTAAATCATTTTCACTATATTTATGAAATAAACTTATTGTACAATAGCCCTAATAATTTAAATAGCGAGATAAAATATGTCAAATGAACTAATATTAGCATCAATAATTTTTGTACTCATAGGTGTCATCCTATGTGCTGTTTTTATACTGTCAAAATATGTCGGACCTCAAGATATTGGAGGAGAAGATAAAAATGCAGTATATGAAAGTGGAGTTACGCACCCAATTGGAGGGACCAAACTAAGATTTGCGGTTAAATTTTATTTGGTTGCAATTTTATTTGTACTGTTTGACGTAGAAATAATTTTTATGTTTCCTTGGGCAGTAAACGTGAGAGAACTTGGATTTTTTGGATTAAGTGAAATGTTCATGTTTATGGGTTTACTTTTTGCAGGATTAATTTATATATATAAGAAAAAGGCTCTATCATGGGATTAGGAGTAGAAGCGGTATTTGGTGATTCAGTAGTAACCACTAAATTAGACAAAGCTGTTAACTGGGGTAGATCATATTCATTATGGCCTATGGCATTTGGAACAGCATGTTGTGGAATTGAGTTTATGAGTGCAGCAGCAGCTAAACATGATATCTCAAGATTTGGAGCAGAAGTCGTACGATTTTCTCCAAGACAAGCTGACTTGATGATTGTTGCAGGAACTATTTCGTACAAACAAGCTCCTGTATTAAAGAAAATATATGATCAAATGTGTGAACCAAAATGGGTTATAAGCATGGGCGCATGTGCGAGTAGTGGTGGTTTTTATGATAACTATACTACTTTACAAGGAATCGATGAAATCATTCCTGTTGATGAATATATTTCAGGATGTCCTCCAAGACCTGAAGCAATATTTGATGCCATTATAAAAATACAAGAAAAAGCACAATCTGACTCAATCGTAAAAGATAGAATAACAGACTTCAAGGGGATTTTAGATGTTTAAAGCAGATATGGTTGTTAAACCAGAAGATCTCAAAGCTACCATTTTAAAACTAAAAAATGAAGAAGGGTATAATCTTTTACTGGATGTCACTGCAACAGATTATTTGGCCCATCATGAAAAACCAGAAAATAGATTCGCATTAATATATATTCTTCGAGATAAAACTTTCCAAAAATCAATTACAATCAAAACTTTCCTGCCTAATGATAAACTTGAAATCGATACAATCAGTGATCTTTATTATTCAGCCAATTGGGGTGAGAGAGAAACATATGATCAATATGGAATCAAATTTATTGGTCATCCGAATTTAAAAAGAGTGTTAAATCATCACCAATTTGTGGGACATCCACTTAGAAAAGATTATATTATAACTCAAGGTCAAATTTGTACAGAAACTGAAAGCTTAATGGATGAAATGACGCCTTTAATGACTTCAAAAGGTTATTCAAAAGAAGATCTTGAAGAAGTCATGTATTTAAATATAGGGCCATCACATCCAGCTTCACATGGTACGATTAGAAACTTCGTAGCACTTGAAGGTGAAACAATCAGAGGGTGTGTAACTGAAATTGGTTATTTACACAGAGGGTTTGAAAAATCTTGCGAAAATCATAATTATAATCAAATTATTCCTTACACTGATAGATTAAATTACTGTTCAGCAATATTAAATAATATTGGATTTTCTAAAGCAGTAGAAGATATGTTACAAATTGATATTACAGACAGAGCAAAATTTATTCGAGTCATCATTGGTGAACTTAGTAGAATTACTGACCACTTAGTTTGTAATGCTGCAAACATGGTTGATATGGGTGGGTTAACAAACTTTTGGTATTTATTCGCTCCACGTGATAAAGCCTATGATTTATTCTCAAAATTAACCGGGGCACGACTAACCAATACATATACAAGAATTGGTGGTTTAGAGTTTGATTTATATGATGGTTTTGCTGAAGACTTAGAAGATGTATTAAAAGATGTAGAGCAAGCTATGGAAGATGCATTAAGTTTGGTTGCACATAATAAAATATTTCAAGACCGAACACAAGATGTTGGAATCATCACAAAAGAACTTGCAATCAGTGGTGGAATTACAGGGCCAAATTTAAGAGCCACTGGAATTGATTATGATATGAGAAAAAGTAATCCATACTACTATTACGATACATTTGATTTTGATGTTGTTGTTGGTAGTCATGGCGATGTATATGACAGAATCATGTGTCGATTTGAAGAGATGGTACAAAGTATTAGAATCATAAGACAAGCCATGAAACAACTTCCAGGTGGTCCAATTAACGTGGATATGCCAAGCATTATTATGCCAGACAAAAAAGATGTTTATGGAAATATTGAAGGATTGATGAATCAATTCAAATTAGTAATGGATGGTGTAAAAGTTCCTCAAGGTGAATTTTACGGTGCCACTGAAGCCGCTAATGGAGAACTTGGATTTTATATCGTAAGTGATGGAAGTGGAACACCTTATAAAGTAAAATGTAGACCACCATCATATTATGCACTTGCAGCGTATCCTAAAATTGTAGAAAACACTATGATTGCGGATGCTGTTATTACAATGGCAAGTATGAATTTTATTGCAGGGGAGTTTGACCGATAATGAGCAAATTTGTATACACGCAAGAAAACGAACAAGAGTTTCAACGACTGTTAAAAAAATATCCAAAATCAGACTCTATGATGTTACCTGCCTTATGGTTGGTTCAAGAGCAGCTTGGGTGGGTGAGTCCTGAAGCAATGTTATTTGTAGCTGAAAAATTAGGTAAACCACCTATTGAAGTACACAGTGTTACATCATTTTATACGATGTTTAATTTAAAACCAATCGGAACTCATCATATTGAATTGTGTAAAACACTTTCTTGTATGTTAATGGGTTCAAGAGATTTAAAAAAACACATTAAGGACACCATTGGCATAGAGCCAGGTCAAACCAGTGTTGATGGACTGTTTCATTTAACAGAAGTTGAATGTATGGGTGCTTGTGGAGGTGCTCCAGCCTTAGCATTAAACGGAAAATACCATGAAAAAATCACTTGTAGTGGTTTAGATGAATTAGTAAAGGAGTGTAAATCATGCAAGTAAAAATTGTAAGTAAAAACTTCGATATACCTAATTCTCATACACTTGAAGTGGCACGAGCAAACGGAAGATACTCAACGGTTGAAAAAGTCTTTTCGATGAATCCTGATGATATTACGGAAGAAGTAACAAAATCTGGATTAAGAGGAAAAGGTGGTGGTGGAGCACCATGTGGTCCTAAATGGAAAATGATGCCAAAAGATGATCCAAGACCTTCATATCTAATCGTAAATGGAGATGAGTCTGAGCCTGGAACATTTAAAGACAGACAAATTTTCGAATACGACCCGCACCTTTTAATTGAAGGAATTATTGCATCTTCATATGCTATGAATATCCATGATGCGTATATTTATATCCGAGGAGAATACAAATTCTGGTCAGACAGAGTTGATGCTGCTATTGAAGAAGCATATGCGGCTGGTATTATTGGTGAAAAAATAATGGGGCATGATTATTCACTCAATATTACAGTTCACAGAGGTGGTGGAGCATATATTTGTGGTGAAAAATCTGCTTTAATTGAATCACTTGAAGGAAAACGGGGACATCCAAGACTTAAGCCGCATCAAAAAGAGTGTGAGTGGTTTTTTGATAACCCTGCAACAGTTAACAATGTTGAAACAATAGCATCAGTTCCTTTTATTGTAGAAAATGGTGCTGAGGGTTATAGAGCTCATGGAACAAAAAGCTCACCAGGAACGATGCTTTTTGCAATGAGTGGTCCAGTTAAAAATCCTGGTGTATACGAATTACCATTTGGTGAAAAAATGATTGACTTCCTAGAAATTCTGGGTGGTGGTATGCAAGAGGGTAAAAAATTAAAAGCTCTTATTCCTGGTGGTAGTTCATGTCCAATTTTAACTGCCGAAGAAGTTCAAACTGCAGTTTTGGACTACGAATCAATGTGGGATATTGGTTCAACATTAGGAACTGGAGGTATGATCGTTATTGACGATAGCGCCAATATGGTTGAAGTTGCAAAAAATCTAATCGAATTTTATCATCACGAGTCATGCGGTCAGTGTACCCCTTGTAGAGAGGGAACGAGCTGGATTGATAAAATTCTTAAAAATATTTTAGAAGGTTCTGGAAATGAATCAGACTTAAATACTATTTTAGATGTATGTCACACTATGAATGGAAAAACAGTATGTGTTTTTGCACCCGCAGTAAGTGACATTATTGTAAGCATTGTAAAAAAATTCAGACATGAATTTATCGAAGAATTTAAAAAAAATAATCAAACAAAATAAGGAGAAAATATGGCAAATACTATGACATTAGTAGATAACAGAGACGGAAAGAAGTTTGAATATAACATCATGAGTGGGACAAGAGGTCCAGATGTAGTTGATATTAGAAGTTTTTACAAAGACAGTGGGATGTTTACTTATGATCCTGGTTATACTTCAACTGCAAGTTGTGAATCAAAAATTACATTTATTGATGGTGAAAAAGGTGAATTAAGACATAGAGGTTACGCTATTGCTGATTTAGCTGGTAAACATAGTTATTTAGACGTATGTTATTTATTAATGAGAGGTAAATTGCCTACTCCAGAAGCATCAAAGAACTTTGACTTAGAAATCAGACACAGATCATTTTTAAATGAAGGTATCTTAAAAATATTTGATGCATTCCCAAATCATGCACATCCAATGGCAACATTAGGTTCAGCAGTTATGGCTTTATCTACATTTTATAAAGAGCACTTAAACTTAAAAGATGAAGCAGAGTTCAAAGAAATGAGAAGAAGAATTGTTGCAAAAATGCCAACAATTGCTGCAATGGCTTACAGAAACTCTATTGGAGTTCCTGCTATTTACCCAGATGTTGACAGATATTTCACAGAAAACTTCTTATACATGTTAAGAGCTTATCCTGGTGGAAAATTGAAAAGAACTCTTACAGGAAATGAAGATATCAAACAAGTTGAAGTTGATGCATTAGATGCAATCTTTACTCTGCATGCAGATCATGAACAAAATGCTTCTACAACATCTGTAAGAAACATTGGTTCAACTGGAGCTCACCCATACGTTGCGATTTCAGCAGGTATTGGTGCATTATGGGGACCAGCACACGGTGGAGCTAATGAAAAAGTAATTGATCAATTAAAATTAATCGGTGATGTTTCTAATGTTGATTCGTACATTGCAAAAGCAAAAGATAAAAATGATCCATTCAGATTGATGGGATTTGGACACAGAGTTTACAAAAACAGAGATCCAAGAGCAGAAGCACTTAAAGGATTACAAGACAAATTAAGAGAAGAGTTGAATCTTGATTCTAAATTACTTGAAGTTGCAGAAGCCGTTGAAAAAGCTGCATTAAGTGATGATTACTTCAAAGACAGAGGGTTATATCCAAATATTGACTTCTACTCAGGTGTAATTTTAACTGCGCTTAAAATTCCAGTAGAAATGTTTACACCAATCTTTGTTATTGGTAGAACAGTAGGATGGATTACACAATGGTCAGAATTAGTTCAAGATCCAACTACTAAAATTGCTAGACCTAGACAATTGTACACAGGTAAGTAATTAAAAAATGACTAAAGATGGGAGAAAAGATTAAATGTCGGAATCAGTAAAAGTAACAATAAACGATATAGAATATACAGCACAAAAAGGTAGTTTACTTATAGATAAACTATTAGAAGAAAAGATTACAATTCCGCATTTTTGTTATCACCCATCTTTGGGAACAGATGGAAATTGCCG
>ENA-ORXI01001384-ORXI01001384.1-sediment-metagenome-genome-assembly--contig:-NODE-1384-length-18818-cov-8.248119_pt1 | contig 18818 bp, 13 predicted proteins | sample MGYA00237861_ERZ511468 | MGnify/ENA primary metagenome ERZ511468 (study PRJEB26299, sample SAMN06266213) | sediment metagenome | isolation source: Hudson Canyon methane seep mesocosm | place...
GACATGGGCGGCACTTCAACCGATGTCAGTCATTATGCCGGCGAATACGAACGCGACGTTGAAACCGAGATTGCAGGTGCCCGTCTACGCGTCCCCCTAATGCGCATCCATACTGTTGCCGCCGGCGGTGGTTCCATCCTACATTTTGATGGCGAACGTTATCGGGTCGGGCCTGATTCGGCTGGGGCTAATCCCGGTCCTACCTGTTATCGTAATGATGGGCCTCTCACAGTTACCGATTGCAATGTCATGCTTGGCAAACTGCAAGCCAATTGGTTTCCACAGCTCTTTGGCCTTGCTGGCGACCAACCTCTCGATACGGATGCCGTTCACCATAAATTCACTGCACTGACCCGCACCATCAATGCGGCCACCCAAACTCAGCAATCAGTCACCGAGGTTGCCGCAGGCTTTCTCGATATTGCTATCGACAATATGGCCAATGCCATAAAAAAAGTTTCGGTACAACGTGGTTATAATGTCAATGACTATACCCTGTGTTCGTTTGGAGGCGCCGGTGGCCAACATGCCTGTCTGGTAGCCAGTGCCTTAGGCATGTCACGAATATTGATCCATCCCCTTGCTGGAGTCTTGTCGGCTCTGGGTATTGGTCTGGCACAACCCCGCACTATTTGTGAAGCCGCCATCGGACAACCGTTATCAACCGACCTGATGGTAAACTTGGAACGCCAGTATAAGAAATTGGAGACTCAGGCTAGCTATGAATTACAAGAACAGGGCTTCGGGAAGGACAGTTGCAACAGTCAACGTCGCTGTTTTATTCACTACCAGGATGCTGACACCCAACTACTGATTAATTTTTCATCTGAACAGGATTTACACTCACAATTTAAACAAGCCCATCAACGACAGTTTGGCTTCATCAATAACACAACCCCATTGATCATTGCCGCCCTTCAGGTAGAAATGCACGTTGAACTGATGATCGATACCTTGGAGAAATCAACCCACGCAGTCAAACCATATAATAATAAGCGTACACATAAAACCATTCCAGTACTGGAATATGTCAATACCACCATGTCGGGAAAGACCCTATCGACACCGGTCTATGATCGAAACGAACTGGATTCTAGCAGTCACATCAATGGCCCTGCCATTATCATCGAACCTAATAACACTATCGTTGTTGAAGTAGACTGGCAGGCACAAAGTCTTGTCGGTGGTGAACTACTACTCAGCCGTGAAGCACAACAAATCGCCCCTGTCATCAGTGATGATAAAGCTGCCGCGAACCCGGTATTACTCGAAGTCTTTAACAATTTATTCATGTCTGTGGCCGAGCAAATGGGACTGATATTACAAAATACCGCCCGTTCCGTGAACATCAAAGAGCGACTGGATTTCTCCTGCGCCTTATTCGATAACCGTGGCCAGCTCATCGCTAATGCGCCACATATCCCCGTCCACATTGGCTCAATGAGCGATACAATATTAGCCGTTATCAATGACCATGGTACGACCATACAACCCGGTGATGTCTACCTGTCTAACAATCCCTATAACGGTGGCACCCACCTACCCGATGTCACAGCCATCCGCCCAGTCTTTAAGGCGCAACAATTAATCGCTTACATCGCCGCCCGTGGTCATCATGCTGACATCGGTGGTATTAGCCCCGGCTCTATGCCCGCCAATAGCCAGCATATTGATGAAGAAGGTATCGTCATCGACAATCTGAAAATTGTCAGTGACGGTCAATTTAATGAAGGCGCAATACGCACATTACTCAATAAAGAGCCCTGGCCTGCTCGTAATATCGATCAGAACATCGCTGATTTTAAGGCTCAAATTGCCGCCTGCAACCGCGGTGCCCGTGAACTGGAACAGGTCTGTAACGATTATGGCCTTACTGTTGTTCAGGCCTATATGCAACACGTACAAGATTATGCCGCTCGGGCTGTTGCTCAACTGTTAAACAATATAAATGGTGGCGGCTATCGGTACACCATGGATGATGGCAGCCACATCGAGGTTACTATCCAAATAAGCAAAGGAACGCAACCCCATGATCAAACAGAAGCCCATGTCGATTTCACCGGTAGCAGCGCCATTCACCCTGGCAACCTCAACGCCCCGGCCTCGGTATGTAAGGCCGCGGTCTTGTATGTGTTTCGCTGCCTGATCAATGAAGATATCCCACTCAATCATGGCTTTCTAAAACCCCTGAAAATAACTATACCTGACAATTCCATACTTAAACCCAACCATCCTGCCGCTGTCGTTGCCGGCAATGTTGAAACCTCGCAGGTCATTGTCGACACCCTGTTCGGCGCTCTGGGTATCCAAGCCGGTTCACAAGGCACCTGCAACAACTTTACCTTTGGCGATGATGAACACCAATATTATGAAACTTTATGTGGCGGCACCGGTGCCAGCGCTAACTATAACGGTTGTGATGCCATTCATTCCCACATGACCAATTCTCGCCTGACCGACCCTGAGGTCCTTGAACAACGTTTCCCCGTATTACTTGAATCCTTCTGCATTCGTAAAGGCTCTGGCGGCACGGGTAAACACAGGGGCGGTAACGGAGCCCAGCGCCGCCTACAATTCCTACAACCCATGACAGCCAGCGTTATATCCGGTCAGCGCAAAACGACACCTTTTGGGCTTGAGGGCGGCAAACCCGGACAATGCGGGGATAATTTTATCGAACGCATTAACGGCCAGATAGAACAGTTATCTAGCTCCGACCAAGCCGACATGGAAAAAGGCGATGTATTTGTGATAACCACGCCAGGCGGCGGCGGGTTTGGCAAAACATAATAAAAAACCACTAGCCCATAGTGTCTATCACAGGGGCAGACATAGATTTACAAGGTTCGACTAAAGACCGAACTTTCAACCCACTAAACCTAGCTCACGACACCAACTTTGGAGATTTTCATACAGCACCCTGACCGTTACCCCCCTCAGTGCCATTCATTATTCAATTTCCATGAGATCCTAACGTTCACAGACTATCTCTCTGTTATACAACTGCACTGCCAAGATCAAGTTCCACAGAAAGTACGGTAATTCCTATCATCATCCATGGGAAGGTCTTGATAATGAATGGTATTAGCTATTTCATTGTACGGCGAACGTAATACCGTAAGAAAATCATCTGCCGCCTGCGTATTACCCGTTTCTTCGCACGCTTTTAAAACACTTTCTACATGATGATTTCTTGGAATAACAACAGGGTTATTGGTTTGCATTAATGCTTTGGCAATGTTCATATTTTCTTGTGAATCACCTGAATATACTTTCCACCTGTCATACCAATCGCCTAATTTATCTTTTAATTTATGAGCGAGGTTGTCATCATCCAGTGATTGGGTTAGATCCGTAAACAATTGGGTATAGTCCAACCGTTTTTTTTTCATTATTTCTAATAACTCTGCGATAAATATTTGATCACTGGGTGCTATTTCCGTTAAGCCTAATTTATTGGCTAACATCTTGAAATAAGCATGTTCAAATTGCTGGCTAAATTGCATTAGCAAAGGCTCAACGATGGCTATAGCAGCTTTTTCGTCATTACTTATTAGAGGTAACAAGCATTCTGCAAGTCGAGTCATATTCCATAAGGTAATATTAGGCTGATTACCATAAGCGTATCGTCCTTTTGTATCGATAGAGCTATAAACCGTATGAGGGTCGTAAATACCTATCATTGCACAGGGGCCAAAGTCGATAGTTTCCCCCGAAATAGCAACATTGTCAGTATTCATCACCCCGTGAATAAAGCCAACACGCATCCATTCAACAACCAATGTAATTTGTTTGGCTATCACCATTTCAAGGAACTGAACGGCCTTGTTTTCAGGGGCGATATTTATCTCAGGATAATGACGGTTTATTGCATAATCGAGGAGTGCTGTTAGTGACGCGATGTCGTTTCTGATCGCGAAGTACTGAAATGTTCCTACACGGATATGGCTTGAAGCTACTCGGGTAACCACCGCACCCGGTTTTAAGGTTTCTCGAGACACCGACTCGCCCGTAGTCACGACAGCTAAACAGCGTGACGTAGGTACAGCCAGAAAATACATTGCTTCACTCATAATGTATTCACGAATTGCCGGCCCTAAGGCACAACGACCATCACCTTGTCTTGAAAATGCCGTAGGTCCAGAACCCTTGAGTTGAATATCAAACCGATGATTTTTTTGATCCAACACTTCGCCGATTAAATGTGCGCGGCCATCGCCAAGCTGTGGGCTAAGATGACCAAATTGATGTCCACAATAGGCCAGCGCGATCGATTCAGCATCTTCAGGCAATTGATTGCCTGAAAAAAATTGTGCTTTCAGAACCGCGTTATTTTGTAAAGATTCGCTTATTTGAAGATTTTCAGCAAGCTTGTCATTCCAAAACAATAACTCAGGTTTAGGAACAGGTGTTGGCAAGACACGTTGATAAAATGCATCACCGAGATGAATGTAACTGTTAGAAAATTTCAAAATTACCTGACTTTTAACTGACTTAAACTAATAAACATAAAAATAAGATTAAACTATTTTTACAAATGGCAATTGTAGTTGCAATGGGTCACTATAAAGTGATTATACGTTTTAATACGAGATAACCAACATTATAAATAACTGCCGAAAGGATTTTTTTAAATGAACAACTTGATCGAGATTAGTTCCTTTCAGCACTTTTATTTGTAGCATAATAATACATTATAGCGGTAATTAGATTCATCAGCCCAGAACACTCCCTAGGCAAACGGAGGCTTAGCATGATTGTTGAACAGATATGGACGGCTAATACGTTTCGTAATTTCAATTACCTGATCGCCTGTCCGGAGACGGGGGAAGCCTTGGCTATCGATCCGCTCGACCATCAAAAATGTCTGAGCACCGCAAAACGACATGGCTGGACCATTACCCAGATACTAAATACCCATGAACACGGTGACCATACGGGCGGAAACACAGCAATGATTGCTGCTACCGGAGCAAAACTGCTGGCGCATTACAACGCAAAACACAGTATCTCCGGTATTGATGTTGGCCTGTCTACTGGCGATGTCATCAAGGTAGGACACACGGTGGAGTTACTCGCGATGGATACTCCCGGGCACACCATGAGCCATATCTGCCTATTATCACAAACCGATGAACCCGCGCTGTTTTGTGGGGATACTTTATTTAATGCGGGTGCAGGTAACTGCCACAATGGCGGTCATCCAGACAACCTTTACGCCACCTTTGTTAACCAATTATCCAAGCTCAATGGCCATACCCGTATTTATCCGGGGCATGACTATATTAATAATAATCTACAATTTACTTGTGCTCGCGAACCCGACAACAGCTTTGCATTGGCGCTCTTAAAAAAAGTATCAAGTCAGAACCCAAACAAGGCTTTGATTTCGACCATAGCAATGGAAAAGGACATCAATACATTTTTTCGCCTGCAAAACCCATCGGTTATCGCCAAACTGCGCGAGGACTTCCCTGATTTACCCAAACAACCAGACCCCAAAACCGTATTTTTAAAATTACGAGAATTACGCAACCGATGGTGATGCTGATTAAATTTAAAACGCGTGGCACAAAATTAACCTAACGTCTCGGAAGCGTTAAAGAATAGGCCTGAAAAATACTTCGTATAAGAAAAGTCATACGTTCATTGTAATAATTGGTCCAACTAGAAGGGTGGTAAAAGGTAAGATCGTACCAACTAAATTAAGCGTTTTGAATTCCTCACTATTCCAGCCAACCCCTATTAAGAGATTTAAAATCAACTCGCCGCATATGAGCGTATATCTCCTGCCAATAGTGCTAGCCATGAAGGCCTAGGAATGTGCCCATAGATATTAAACAACGAATAGTCTAAAAAGGTTTAACGACGAACAATATCTATTTGCTCAGCCCATACTAGTCACTTTTCATCGTTAATAACCGCCATTCTTCATTAGCCCGCACAACAGGAAAGTTCTTTTACATCTTTGCTAAAGGTTTGAGCGCAAAGTTTAATGGCTTCCACCATGGTTAAATAAGGGAATAATTGCCCTGCCAGCTCTTCTATGGTCATTTGGTTGTGAATAGCTAATACTACTGTTTGGATCATCTCGCCCGATTCAGGAGCCAATATTTGAGCACCGATCAAACGGCGGCTCCCCTCTTCCATGACTAGTTTGACAAAGCCTCGAGTTTCAAAGTTAGCGAGTGACCGGGGAACATGTTCTAATGACAATAGGCGACTATCGGTTTGTATCTTGTTACGATGCGCTTCGGCTACACTCATCCCCACGGTGGCCATTTGTGGCTCTGTGAACATGACAGTCGGCATCGTCGATAAATCAATGGCGGCATTACCGCCGGTCATATTAGTGGCAGCACGGGTTCCAGCGGCTGCGGCAACATAAACAAACTGGGGTTGATTGGTACAGTCACCCGCGGCATAAATATGTTCGACGTTAGTGCGCATGTGGTCATCAACGAGGATAGCACCGTTTTGACTGATTTCGACACCGGCCTGATCCAATGCCAAACCCTCTGTGTTTGGCGGGCGTCCAGTGGCGATCAATAAATGATCCCCTCTAAGTGATTGTCCTTTGGTGGTTTTAATCGTGAATTTCCCCGAGGAAAACAGGCCTTTTTTATAGCTCACGGCTTCTGCCTGAGTATGGGTTAGAATAGTCATACCTTCCGTTTCCAGAATTTTGTGCAGTTCTGCGCCAATATCAGGGTCTTCTCTAAATAATAAGGAACTTCGAGCCAACAGAGTAACTTTGGAACCCAATCTCAAATACGCCTGCGCCAATTCCAGTGCTACGATAGAAGAACCGATCACTATTAAATGGTCTGGCAGCTTTTCTGCCTCCAAGGCTTCTGTTGATGTCCAGTAAGGCGTACCAGGCAACCCTGGAATGGGTGGGATTCTAGACGATGCACCGGTAGCAACGAGAAATCGGTCGGCAGTAATTTCAGTAAAATCGCCATGCTCCTGATCCACAATAAGCGTATTCGTGTTTTTAAACCGAGCAAACCCTCTCACTAAGGTAATATTTGGATTCGAATCTAAAATATTTTCATATTTAGCCCCTCTGAGTTCATCAACCCGGGCTTGCTGTTGGATAAGCATTTGTTTGCGGTCGATAACAGGTTTTTGTTTTTTAATGCCGACAAACGGATGATCTTTTTGCAAATGGACGATATGCGCCGCACGGATCATGATTTTGGAAGGTACGCAACCAATATTAACGCAGGTTCCACCAATGATAGGTTTACTTTCCACCAAGGTGACTTTAGCACCGTTTTCCACCGCTCCGAGCGCGCAGGCGAATGCACCTGAGCCTGAGCCAATAATGGCGACATGTAGTTGCTGACCGTTTTGGGCAGTAGCTTTCCTTTTGTTATCGGTAACGGCTGGTTGGCGATTAAATTCCGTCACGTTATAACCTTTACCTTCAATCTGCTTAATCAGCGATTTTAAACTGGTTTTACCTTTGACCGTCAAGTTACCAACGCCTTCAGAATATGAGACTTTAATGTAAACACCCTCAAGTGCATTCAATTTTTTCTCGATACCCCCTGCACAGCTTGGACAGGTCATCCCATCTATTTTCAGTTCTTTGGTCCACATACAATTCCCTGCGTTATTTTGACTGGCGAACGGTTGCCGGATAGCCTGCATGGGTGGTAGCCTTGATCAATACTTTGCTATTAACTTTTTGTGGATCAAACGTGACGGTAGCTGTTTCTGTATCAGAATTAACATTAACCACCTGCACACCATCGACACCCTGCAAAGCCTTTTTAATGGTAAATTTACACATAGGGCAGGTCATATTTTGCATATCGAGCGTCACAGACTGACTACTGTTTTGCACCTGAACCACTGGTTCAGCTTGAATGGTCTGCACTAAAAAAAACCCTGCAAATAAACTCAACGCCAAAAATAAAGTTTTAAAAGTCATTACACTTCTCCTTATTCCATAAAAAAAGGGGCATACCAAGGAAATGCTAAGAGCAGTAAAATAAACACTGAAACTACCCAGAATATTGTCCGTTGTTTTTGTTCTACTTCGGGTAATACGCAGACTTCATCTTCTTTACAGCTACCCGGTTTTAAATAGAGTTTACGATACCCCAAACCAATAAAAACTAAGGTTAATATCAGAAAAACAGGCCGAACCGGTGACAGTGACGTTAATGTGCTTATCCATGCCCCACCAACCCCCAAAGATAAAAGCAAAAAAGGACCGACGCAACAGACCGATGCGCCAATGGCGGCCAGAGCGGCACCTAATCCGAGCCAAGATGTGTTCCTATCTGGAGTTTCGTGTTCAGTTGTCATCATGGTTCTCCTAAATCAATATCAATCTCGTTAATGTCTGTCACTAACATTTCAGTAGTACATTTATAGCAAACTTCAAAAAAATATGAATTTAGCTTAATTTAGAGTCTAAACTCTGTTCTATGGTACAGAGTCAAGATGAATTTCATACCCTATGGCCTTTTGAGGTCGTTTAGAAAGTGGGGTGGACCATTCCATTAAGCCATTAGGGGAGTGTTACGGATGTCATTCCAAATTCCTCTCAAACACCCAGCAGGGCGGGTGTCCAGAATAACCTAGCCCTACCGAGGACTACCAGCCTTCGCATTTGCTACCCATGGCTGGCAGCGATAATTGTAAAAGTGACGCTATCGAATAAACAAGCTGGTAAATAATTTTAATCTGTCATACGCGGCTCTATCATTTCTATATCCACTCATTCTGAGTAAATGACACCCGACGGGTAAGGCCTTATTATTTGAGCCACTGTTAACGCTGTATATTCAACCGGTACAAATACACACAGAGTTTCGTTATTGATATAACGACTCATAGCAAGCTTTTGTTTTTACTGGTTATAAACTAGGAAGCTGTGACGGAATTATTTAAACTTAGTCTACACATCAGTACCCTACCGATACATACAATCAAGCAAGTAGTGATCAAACAATTCAGGGTGACTTTTAACCTGCTCAATCACTGGACTAAACTTAGAACATAACTTATCACTACCAAATAATGAAGCTCGATTAAATCGTCCTTGCTTCTTAAGACGCTTACGCCCTAATTTTATCAAGATCTCTAAGTTTCTTTTTTCGGTTCGCTCTCTTATTAACGATAGAAGTCGTTCTGAGCAATCATCATTAACGCAAGTTAACTGGAGAAAAATAAAGTATTCCAAACGGCCTTCTTCTTGTGCTAACAACTGGCTAAAACTGATTGCTCCTAACAGATTCATTCGGGTGTAATAATAACTAACCATACGGAACCATTGAATGATATCTAACTCACCAGTGTCGGGGTACTTTTTAAAACAAACGGCTATCATCTGTTCTAAATCAAGATTACTTTTTGCTTGATTAGCTTTAGCAGAAACCACAACAATATTATCAGGTTCATAACCACGCGTATTATCTACACGGTCAATTGACCAATCTGTTAACAACCCGCCTGAGAAAGTAAAGCGCTCTTTAGTAACCGGACAACAATAATGCGTTTTAAGTAATTCATTTTCTAAATCTTGGGCGCTGATAGAAACCGTTAACCCCTTTGCATAGGCTCGACCCTTTATGGTCATCAATTTCTTTTCATAAAGCGTTGGCCGCTTACGGCTTGCCTGTTGCAATTCTGCTGCTTCATAACCTTCTGAGATAGATTTACGCACATCAATCGGGAAACGCCATAGTTCTAGGGGGAAATCATAGCGAAACTTATCAAAACCTAATTCAAAAAACTTGCAACTCATCATTCACCTCTTTAATCGAAAGGTTCAGATAAATTAAAACACTATTAGGTAAAAGACATTGTGGGTAAATGATGAAGGAAATATTAATAAAATATGAACCTAGTAGTGGTCAAGTAATTTTGACCACAATTTTGTATTCAGCCCAGTACTTCTTTTCAGGAACATTTGGGGCAAAGCCATCGTTATATTGATGAGGTCTGACTTGAGTGTCATAGCGTTTATATAATCAATAATATTTGTCATAGCCAACGGGGCTATGACGTCACCCCAACCAGCCTTAGAACCTGACTCGAAACCCCTATTATTTCTAGGGGTTGATTGTGATCAGTTCAACTTCAAATACTAATGTCGAGCCTCCGGGTATACTGGATTGGTCTGTATTACCGTAGGCGATGTCAGAAGGGATATAAAGTGTAACTTTGCCACCTTCACCAATTAATTGTAATCCCTCAGTCCATCCTTTGATTACTTGATTGAGGCCGAATGTTATCGGCTCTCCTCGTGCTATTGAGCTGTCAAAAACGCTGCCATCTATAAGCTTACCTTCGTAGTGGACTTTTACCTGATCCGTAGCTGTTGGCTTGGCATCGCTTCCCGCTGTATGAATTTCATAATGCAAACCGCTATCAGTTCCTTTAACATTTTTATTTTCGCTAACTTTTTCATCAATGAAGATCTTGCCATCAGCTATATTTTTTTTGGCATTCTCAGCACCTTTAGTCCTAGCTGCTTTTTGTTCTGGTGGAACATTTTCTTCAACTCTTTTTTGAAGGTAGTCTTGCATCTCTTGGTTAACGAGTTGTGGATCCTTTGCGGCTTGCTCTCCAGCATAACCCGTTTTGAGACCCTTAATAATTAATTCAAATTCTTCATTACTCAAACCAAATTGAGTAATCCCAGATTGCTGGGATATGATCCATCCATAGGTCTCTAGGTAACCGGCTTCATTTTCTGAAATAGTCTCTGTGCTTGTTGATGCCATAATGTTTAAAATGTCCTATTAATAATTTAGAAACAAGATTCTATCATGGAACAACTGCCAACATTAAAACCTTAGAGATTAGAATCAGCAAAATAAAGGGTAACACCCCGTTATGTTATTACATGACAACATTGACCATTAATATCAGGCGATACACCTCAAAATTAACAGCCCAGAACTTATAAGTCAGCAGAAAATATACTCGGGGTTAGTATTAAGTTTTGCGCTGTGTTAGCTATTCATGGTCAAACTGAAATAGCAGATTTTCAAAAGGAGTTATGAGACGATTTATTTGCGGTTCTGACTAAGGCAAAAAAAAGAGACTAACGCTTGATCTATCATATATTTTTAAACCTGTTGACAACTGCTAGTGGGGCCAATTTATAGAAGTTCTCAAGGTGAATTTCCAATAATAGGCCGTTTCCTACTTAAAATTCAGCTTCAACTTGAAAGTGCATTAATGCTTTAGTCGTTGGATGATTAAGTTCCAAAGTTTCAGCGTGTAGATATAAGCGTTCAGCTTTTGTCCCATAAAGATCATCACCTACAATGGCTGTGTTCAAACCGTGAATATGTGCAGAATGAATTCGAAGCTGATGCGTTCGCCCGGTTATGGGGTGAAAGTAAACCTTGGTCTGGTTATTGTTTCGGGCTATCACTTGCCATTTAGTTTTAGCTGCTTTGCCATATTCATAACAAACAAGTTGTCGAGGCCTATCATCCAAATCAACACGAAGCGGTAAATCGACAATGCCTTCATCGGCATCTAATAGACCGTCTAATAGAGCAACATAACGTTTTTTTACCGTGCGATTAATGAATTGTTTTTGTAGTTTCTTATGCACGTCTTTATTTAAGGCAATAACCATGAGCCCTGACGTTAACATATCCAGTCGGTGTACGATCAAAGAACCGGTGGCAGATGGATAGCTTTGTTTCATCCGTAAATAAACAGAGTCTTCGATATTCTTGCCCGGTACAGATAAAAAATTTACAGGTTTGTTAATCACCACCATGACATCATCTTGATAAACTATCTTGATGGTTTTTCCTTCAGCTGGATTAGTTAATAATGGGTTTTCATCAACATCGATGCCTTCAAGCATATGCGTTAAGATAGGTCGACACTTACCCAAGCATGCTGCATAAAAATGTTGGTGTTTTCTAATTTCTGATTTAGGTGATTCACCCCACCAAAACTCAGCCATAGCAAGAGGTTTTAAATCATGTTGGAATGCATACTGTAAAAGTTTCGGAGCTGCACATTCCCCTGCTCCTGCTGGCGGAACCTGTTGATGTGTAACTTTAAAAACATCACGTAAGTTTTTGTGTACACCATCCTTATTTAGGAACCGGTAATTATCAAATAACCTTTGCTGCAAAGAATAAGATAAATCTCTACGCTGCCTTTTTAAAACCGTAATTTCATCTGTAAAATAAGAAAGATTATCACGTGCTTTTTGGCTTTGCTCATCCCAATGAAACTTTAAATCTCTTAAATGGTTCTTTTGCTGAATACTTTCTTTACTTAATCTGTGTTTCATTTGTAAAAAGTCTTCATTATTTAGGTTCTTTTGAGCGATAACTCGCCGTTCTTTTCTATCTCTTCGCCCCGTTATCATACGAGCTTGATGAGCTTGTATGGCTAAAAAACCTGCTGCTTCTTTAGTCGTTAGCTCTGTTTTATACGTTGCAATTAGAGGGTTACCTGCTAACTGTTTAATCTGTTCAGTTATTTGTGACAGTTCATCTTGTCCTTTTCTAAAAAAACCATCCGGTTCTAACATATCAAATACAGGCGGAACAAAATGTGCAAGCTGATGCCCATCAGCTATCTTGCCTGAAAACGCGGATAAATAACCGACTTCACCTTGTTGATTCTGCACTAATAAGATACCAAACATCTTTCCTACTGCTGTTTCTGCACTACCGGAAAAACCAAAGTTATGCTGCCAATCTGACTGGGTTTCAAGATATTCTTGCAATTGTTCTACGGCCAGCAGACACAAAGGGTGCGGCTGATAATAAAATGGAAAAGTAAACCGCTCAGGCAAGTCATACGAATCAATGGATTCTTTAAATGAGGTAAAAAGATTATCTTGCACAGGCATTGTTGGTTTTATTTTTGAGCTTAAGAGTGTTAACTTTACTGTTAACTATTTCAAACAACAAGCTGTATAAATTATAGAAATTAAAGGAACTGCATAAGGTCGTGCCGACAAGCGACTGACTTCAAAAATTATGAATACCGAGAAGACTATCTCAAATTCATTTAAACTCACTTAAATCAATGTGTCAGCAAAAGTCCAAGCGCATTTAAAGTAATCTTAATTTATTTAAAAACGTATCCATTTACGTAGTTTAAACTTGTGCTCCGAATCCAAAAAAACATGTCATAGTAAAATTGTCTACCCTTACCCTTTTATGTCAAACTATTAACATTAACCCAATCAAAAAACGCACCCCAACCAATGTCAGGATACGCTTTCATAACGACCGATAAATGAAGCGTCAGTTAGACGTTAAATTTTAAACAACATCTATCTAATGACTATTATTTCACCGGTCATCATCCTACCCCCAGTAAAATTATCAATGAGCTAGACGCATTACTCATACAATCTGTCTAATTAGTCTAAAAACAGTTAACGGAAATCAATAATGACTCCCTAATTTAAAACTGAAAATAAAATAATCTATTTTTTGGTTAATGAGTAGTAACGAAAACGGCATTTAAGTAACAAGTCTGCGCCGTTCATTTCAACTGCAGTACACGAGTCTTCTGTACTTCTTCCAGGAGCGACTTGCTTAATTAATTTACCCTCTTCAACGCGATAGTTTAATGTCGCGGAGAAACTTGAAACTCTTGTATAAGGGGCAGAATCAACAGAACTACTCGTCATTAAACCATCAGCGTCAAATGCCCAAGTTGTATCAATACTTGAAGTAATACTTGCACCCTCGCCTGTTGGATTATTCGCTTCCCAATTCACCTTCCAACCACCTAAAATATCGCTTTGAGTAAGCGCTGTTTCAGCATTAGCCGTAAAAGGAATAATAAGACTGGCGATAATAATTAATTTTATGAACTTCATTTAAACCCCTAAAAATGTAAACACAATTAAGTAAATGTGCTGTGAAATATAAAAAATGATTGATTATGCAATCGTTGAAAGTATCCAAATTTGATAGAAAGAAGAAGTTCTTGATGCTATCTCGTCACCTCACATAAATAACCGCATGTGTCTACCAACAACAAGAGCGAATTGTACATAAAAATATCAGATTAAATAATGTGACATATTGTCGCGAATAATAAAACCCCAAATACCCTCAATCAAATATACCGAACCCAAACGATCCAGTTAGAGACAATTCTTTTTCTTTTGAATTGTATAAATTATGCAGATAAGTGTGCTACCAGTTAGCTGATGGATTAGAGCCCGAGCAATAATCAATATTCGCAGTGACTAGCATGCTTAAGCACGCTAATATCGTATTCAAGCATTGGAAAACCATTCAATAATAAAACCCTAGCCATCAATATTAACAGCTGTTAATGATGTCATGAGAGTAACTAAATATTTTTTCTCCTAATCAGTAAAATGCAAAGGATATATATCAGTATCTATAAAAGAATTGTCTTCACCACATTGATCATAATAATACACAACTGCTATCAATGTTTTTACACTGCCATCCATAGAGAGCGAATGGCTAACTGTCAGGTCGGGGTAAAACCATATGCTTCTACAATAACCAAAGATTAATGAACTTTGCATTTTAAAAAAACATCTAAAAATAAAAGCAGAAGGCTAGATGTCGCTACTTTATTATAACAATTGTTTTAATTCTGTTATTGCTACATAGCGTATGTGTTACTCATTTATTACACGTAATATTGGAATTATCAAACCATGATCTATCAAAGGACATACGTGCTTTGTATTTGACAAGTGTAGCTCGTCAACGCTAGGTGAACCAATTAGTCAAATTGCATAAGAGAGTTTCAGTTCATTGTTAACTTTACTGAGAAAGCACTGATGGCTACAAACCAGGGAAATCACAGCTATATTTATGCACATAGAGGTGCTACAAAATATGCAGCGGAAAATACCCGGTTGGCATTTAACAAGGCACTAAAACAAAAAGCTGAAGGCATTGAAACTGATGTGCAGCTAACAAAAGATAAAGTGCCTATTATTTATCATGACCGGCTGATGGAACAACTGGGTTATCCTGATAATCATATTTGTGATTTTACATTTACACAACTAGAACAATTAAATTTTTCAGGTTATTGTCATTCTGTTAATGCTGAAGGTCCCATCACGCTTAAAGAATTTATAAATAGCTATAGGAACAAAAGTGGGCTACTAATAGAAATTAAGCATCGTGCTTGGGAAGATACATCAAGCGCTCAGATCAAAATACGAAAATGCCTAGATATCATTGGAAAAGCACAAAATAATGATGTTGTTATATCTTCTTTCAGTATTATATGCTTGGAATACGCACATCAATTAAGCACCCAAATTCCGTTGATTTATAACTTTAGGGACGCTCACAGTTTTTTTGATGTTAAAAATATCCTTGCAAGGTATAGGTTTCTTAATGGTGTTTGCCTTCCTATCCATACTTTAGATACATCTCTAATACACTTTCTACGTAACGCAAATAAACTGGTTCTAATCTATGGTGACAAGACCCACCGTGACATTAACAAAGCCTTATATTTTAAGGTTGATATTTTGATCACTGATGACTGTGAAACTGCATTAAAAAAGAGGGGTGAATGAAAAGACCCTCCTCTTCTGATATTGATCAACACTATGACTTGCTCGTTTGTGGAGGAGGTATCTATGGTGCCTGGACAGCATACGATGCGGCCCTCAGGGGTCTCAAAGTAATTATCATTGACCAAAATGATTGGTGTAGCGGGACTTCTTCAGCCTCTAGTAAACTAGTTCATGGTGGTTTGCGTTATTTAGAGATACTGGACTTTGACATGGTCAAAAAATCACTACTAGAAAGACAACACCTAATCACTTCAGCTCCTTACCGTGTCTGGCCGCTTCGTTTTGGCATTCCTGTTAGTCAGCATAGTCGTTTTGGAGCATTACGTTTAAAAACGGGGTTAATACTCTATGATTTTCTTGCTGGAACCATGCATTCCAAACAAACCCATCGTTATTTTAATAGCAAAGCGTTCTCCGAGCATTTCCCGTGTCTTGATGACACTCGATTAAAGTGTGGTTATACCTATTTAGACGCACAAACTGACGATGCCCGTTTAGTACTAGAAATTATTGATGGCGCACAAACTGCTGGTGCCACTTGTTTAAATTATTGTCGACTACAAGAGGTCATTAAAGAAAATAATCTAATCACTGGCGCCGTTTTACACAATAAAATAGAAGATAAAACCCTTACGATTAAAACATCAGCCATTGCTAAAACAACAGGACAGTGGATTGCTGATTCAGCCAAGGAAAAGCAATGGGGACGGTTATCAAAAGGGGTGCATTTAGTCCTGCCTAAAATACTGGAAAAAGAAGCCCTCTTATTAACGGCAAAAAGTGATGGTCGGGTTTTTTTTGTCATTCCTTGGTATGGCAAGACTTTATTAGGAACCACCGATACTAATTATTCAGGCGATATCAATGATGTTACCGTTGAAAAACAGGATATAGATTATTTACTCAGCGAAGTTAATTTTGCATTAAAAACACAATGGACTGAAAGTGATATTCAAGGTCAATTTGCAGGACTCAGAGTTCTACAATGCAGTACCCAACAATCCCCTTCATCGGTGAGTCGAGATTGGCAGTTAAAATCATTTAATCAGGGGTTGCTCTACTCTATCGGTGGAAAATTAACCTCATCTCGTGAAGATGCCGGCCATATTGTCGATGCCGTTTGTCATTATCTCGGCAATCATATCGATGGTAAAACCCTTACCACCCCAATGCCCTGGTTACCTGAGCAAAACTTCAAAGAATGGCAACAACAGACCCGTGAAAAAGCACAGACACTGGGTGTTGATGATGAAAGCATTCTTTGGTTACTGCGCAGACATGGAAAACATGTGGCTGAAATACTACTCAATATAGATCAGGACCCACCATTAGCACAGCGCATTATGCCTCATGTACCCTTAATTGTTGCCGACCTCTTATTCTGCCTGAAAAATGAGATGGTTATTCACCTAGAAGACCTCCTACGCAGGCGTGTCCCTTTACTGATTCTACACAGAATGACCGACATTGAACTCAACCATTTAGCCCAGCTTTGTAGCAAAGAACTTAAATGGGATCAGGCGACTATAGATCAAGAAATTGAATCATGTGCAAGCAAATGGCTACTACATTAAATACCATTGCCCTAGACCTCGGAACAACCGCTATAAAAGCAGCAATTTGTAATAACAGCAGCCAAATTGAAGAAAGCTTTTCCGACCTTGCACCGGCAATAAGTGTAGACCAAGGCCAATATGTCAGCGATGCAATGGAATATCTATCAATCGTTGAGCGGCTGTTAAAAAAATGTCAAAACACTTGTGAAAAAAAACCAATACTTGGTATTTGCTATCAAAGATCCTCTTTTCTTGTTTGGAATAGCGCAAGTGGATTACCAGTAACAAAGCTTATTTCATGGCAGGATAATAGCGGCCAATCCAGTTGCACCGAATTAATCAAGCACAATCCACTGATTAGGCAGTTAAGCGGACTACCTTTAACGCCTTATTACTTTGCCCCCAAACTCCGGTCTTTATTGCAACGACAACCAGAATTATTGCCAGGCATTGCTAATAAAACATTGCTAATTGGTACTTTGGATAGCTTCATCATTTGGCACTGGACAGCAGGAAAGCATTTTTTGACAGATACGTCTATGGCTGCAAGAACACTGCTCATGGATATTCATTCAGGGCAATGGTCAAAAACTTTAGGTGATATTTTTTCAATACCTATAAAGATCTTGCCCAAAATACAGCCTTCTATAAATCTCAATTTACCCCTCAATCACGATGCTATTTTAAAAGTGAGTATTGCCGACCAATCTGCCGCATTGCTCGCCAATGTGACTTTTAACAACAATGATGAATCCGAAATCTTGGTTAATCTTGGTACTGGGGGTTTTGTCGCACGTTCCGAACCCAAACAGTCTCACAAAATAACTGATGACTATCTGCACACTCTAGTTTATCAGGATCATCAAAGAAACCAGATCATCGCTATTGAAGGGACCCTAAACTCCATAACTGCTGCCTTACAGATTTATCCTTTCCAAACATGCAAAATAAAAGACCTAGCTAACATCGCTGATATATTTTGTATCGCTGAACCCACTGGAATAGGAGCCCCTTTTTTCCGTTCTGATATTAGAATGCAATTTTCCAAATCCGTTGAACATCTATCAAAAAAACAGATCGCTTGTTTGTTACTGGAAGCTATTATATTTAGAGTCGCATTAATTTTAGAAGATTTCAATCAACAGCCTGAGAAAACACGTATCTATCTATCCGGAGGGCTTTCCAATTCATCTTGTTTACAACAAGGTATTGCCAATTGCAGTACTTCACCTGTTTTTAAAGTATTGCAAAAACATTCCAGTTTACAAGGAACGGCCATTCTGATTAACAATTTAGCACCCACAACTTATAGACAATCAGAAAAGGTTATCAAGGCAACACATAAACCACTGATTGAAAAATATCAACAATGGAAAGTATGGTTTAAAGAGTTAGGATTCAGTCGCAAAAATTAGAAAAAAAGCAAACAACATAGTCTACAGGCTCAAAATAGGCGGCTATAAAAAATGTTAAGGATTAGTGGTTTTGCAAATATTGCCACTATGACTAAACCTTTTCACTGATTTTAGATTGTTTATTTAGTAACACGGTAGCATCTCATTTAACCCTAGAAGCACCCGTAGTTATCTTCATTCACTTGAACAAGTAAAGGCTCAAGATCTTTATTTATTCCTCCCTCATAAAGGAGCCATTTCATATTCTGGCGCTACCAGTAAAGTCTCCAAAGCTTATCTTTCTTGATGTACCAAAACTTA
>ENA-ORXI01001386-ORXI01001386.1-sediment-metagenome-genome-assembly--contig:-NODE-1386-length-18799-cov-3.864705_pt1 | contig 18799 bp, 19 predicted proteins | sample MGYA00237861_ERZ511468 | MGnify/ENA primary metagenome ERZ511468 (study PRJEB26299, sample SAMN06266213) | sediment metagenome | isolation source: Hudson Canyon methane seep mesocosm | place...
ATCCAAGGAACAATGTACTGAAAGTAGCTGAATATCGATATCTTTAATAGAATTTAAATGTATAACAGAATTACTTGTAGATTTTGTTAATTGAATTAATTGAATGTCCAATTTTTTAATCGCGTTAATAAAATCATCAAATTCTGAAAATGTTTTTTTTAACATAATTGTCCGCTTCCTTATACAAAATTGCTACACCCTATTAAATGGTAAAAATAATTTTAAATCTTGTTATATATCTTAATAAAATAACGAATGTATTACTATAATAAAACGGAAAATAAGCAAGAAAGGACGTTTTCTAGCAACTTTCCACTTTCTTCTATCTTTTTTATGAATTCCAAATTAAAATTATAATTAGATAAACAAATAAAAATTGGAAGATATATGGATTTAAAAAAAATTATAGTTTATGAAAAAAAATCAAGCATTTTTGAACAACTTCCAGAATATTTAAAAGTTTTTGGATACAAAGTAATTATAATTAATGATGCGTGTTTTGAAAGTTTTCAATCAAAGTTTATAGGTATTTATGAATTAGTAATTGTGAATATTAGTGTTCAAAATAGTAAAGCGGTTATTGATTTAGTATTAAGCAAAAATTCAAAACAAAAAATTGTTATTACTTCTAATAATCTTAACTGTGTTGAAGTAAAAAGTTGTGATAATTGTTTTAAAAAATATAACTTAATACGAGTGTTGGAACCCATAGAGTTGTTAGATATTATTCATATAAGTCATACTGTGTATGAATGTGAGAAATTTATTGATAACCCATTTTTAATGAAGTTACATAAAGTTGAAAAAGAAATTAACTATTTATATCAAAACTATATATTTGATAAAGCGAAACTACTATTTGTCAGTAGTAAACAATCAAGTGGAGTTGATCACTTTACTGTGAATCTTGTAGAGAAATTAGAGTTTTATGATATAAAGTATGAGGTAAATGTTTCAGGAAACGTACAAGTATTGCGTAATTGAAATATTAATTAAATAACTTTTCTCACCCATAAATATGTTTGAATAATCTAAAACTAACGAAGGGAGTTAACCCTTGTATTAAGTTAGATTTTTGATAAGCATTTTTTCTTCTTCTTGGGAAAGGTAACGCCACTTGCTACTTTCAATGTCAAGTTTTAAACTACCAATGCTAATTCTACATAAGCTTAAAACTTTTAAAGGGGTTCCAAATTTTGGATCTTTCATTGCCCCAAAAAGCCTCCGAATATGCCTATTTTTCCCTTCATCAATTTGTACTCTTAGTTTAGTTTTTGCGCCACCTGTACCTATCTTTTCTACTACAAGAGCTTTTAGTAGGCCGTGTTTACTTTCTACACCTTGTAATGCCTGAGTAATGTGTTCATCTGTTACATGACCCCTGACCCATATTTCGTAGATTTTAATACAATTACCAGGTTTGGTTAATACATGGCCAACTTTACCATCTTGAGTGAACAATAAAAGTCCCTTTGATTCTAAATCAAGGCGACCTATTGGCATCCACCCTTCATGATAAACCCAATCAGGCAAAAGATTATACACTGTTTTTCGTCCCAAATCATCAGATCGTGTGACCAAATAACCTTTAGGTTTATTAAGTACAAACAGTTTCTTTGAATCGTTTGTTGTTTTATTCATTAGGTTTATTCCTTAGATTTTTTCAGTAAACTATAACTATGAGATTTCTTATCTTTAGATATTTTAAAAGTGTAAATTTCAGAAAGAATTAGAATAGTGAAAAGCTGTGATGTTAACTATACAATAACTAACATCATAGTTTTATTCGATTACAGATAGTATTAATAATAATGCGAGAAAATGGGATTACCTACAAACTTGATCTGCGTCGTATCCATGTAAATATCTAGAATTCGTCTTATTTTTATAGTAAATCTATTAAATATCAGTATGTGAGAACTTAAGTTTTAGAAATATAAAAATATTGTTATATTTTAAACAGTGATCTTGGATATAATTAGTCATGAAGAAGTTAGAATCAATACAAACTGTTTTTGAGAGTATTGAAAACTCAAACGGTAATTTTACAAAACATTTTCATGATACTTATGCAATTGGAATAACCAACAGTGGTTTGTTTAAATCAATTACTTCTAATGAATCGTGTTTGTCATATCAAAACTCAACAAGAATTGTAAATCCCGGAGAGGTACATCACGGAGATTCAAAATGCTGGAACTATACTAATTTTTACCCCAAAGTGCAACTGTTAGTAGACCTATATGAACAAATGTTTTTCGAAAAGAAAATTCCTTTTTTTAGAGAACATGTTGTAGAAGATATACATCTGGTTAAACTTTTATATGTTTTTTTTCAAAGTGTTTATACTTATTCTGACAAGATGTTGATAGAAACAAATATGATTACCATATTATCCTATATAATTCAAAACTATACCGACCATACTAAAAAATATTTACCTATGTTTAACGATCAAAAAATCATAAAGAACTCAATTGAATATATAAATGATTCTTTAGAATATAATCTTAGCCTTGATGAATTAGCAAATAACTCCCATTTAAGTAAATATCACTTTTTGCGAGTATTTAAAAAAAGCGTAGGACTAACACCTCACCAGTATATTTTGACACAAAGAGTAGACAAAGCCAAGGACTTGGTTTTAAATGGAGCTACATTAAGTGATGCCGGATTAGAAGTTGGTTTTAATGATCAATCACATTTTATTAGAATTTTTAGAAAAATGCATGGCTATTCACCTAAAGAACTGCTAAAAAAGAACAATTTCATACTACACTAATTAATAACTCTTCTATAACTACACTCTGTGCTAGATGAGATATTAAACGAGCTCACTTAATTAAAAGTGAAAAATACTCAAAAAATTAATTTAAAAATTTTGCAAAGAGCAATTTTCTTCTATTTTAGAAAATTAACTTTTACTATACTTCAACTATGAAAAAAACAAATGAAAACATATTCTACGTCCTGTTGCTTCTTGCTATGATTGGTTGGGGAGCATCATGGGTTAACGTAAAGGTTTTAAGTTCATATATCAATGAATTTGAAATGGTATTTTTTAGATTTTTTATAACAGCAATCACAATGGTTCCTATTATAATTTTTCTAAAAAAATCTTTTAAAATTGACTTAAAAAGTTTGTTACTTGTAATTGTAACGTCTATAGCGTTTATAGCCTACATGAAATACTTTTTTTTGGGAACAAAATTTGGTACGGCATCACTTGCTGGTGCTTTTGTCACAACGCTTATTCCTATAAATACTTTTTTAATTCTTGCATTGTTTAAAGTTAAAAAGATTTGTAAAGGGGATGTTTTTGCCCTCGTTTTGGGTGGAGTTGGTGTTTTAACTATGCTAAATATATGGAGTTTTGGTCTAAGTCAGATTATGCTTGTTCAAAATTTATACTTTATACTTGCCTCAGTTTTATGGCCTTTTGTCACGATTTTTAGTTCAAAGTCAACGAAGGTATCGCCAATAGTATTTACCTTTTATTTATATATAGTTACGGTTATACTTGATCTGGTTTTCTTTGTAGATATAAGCCAAATCGCAGTTGAAAATTTTGATTCTATATTTTGGCTAAATATATTTATACTCACTATTGTTGGGACAACCTTTGCAAATACTGTTTACTTTTTGGGTATTGAAAAAATAGGTGCAAGTGAATCAAGTTCTTTTATTTTTCTGGTTCCCTTTGCTGCAATTTTATTAAGTGCAATTTTCTTAAAAGAGGTAATAAGTACGTCTATGATTGTAGGAACTATACTTACTTTAGTTTCTGTAAAGATTCTAAATAATATTAAGTTTTTCAAAGCTAAGAAAGTTAATTAGTATTTAACATTAAAGAGGGATTGAGTAAAGAAAGTGAATGGTGATCACGGACAGACTTGAACTGTCGACCTCTACCTTGTCGAGGTAGCACTCTACCACTGAGTTACGCGATCACTTCATTAAAGATAACTAGAGCCCATATTATGGGACACAGACACTTTAAATGTAGGTAGAATAATAGCGACTAAATTCTTAATAAAAGCTGATTAGTGTCTATTTAATGGACTTTAATAAGATGTTATTTTAGCGTATATGCGCGACATTTTGCTCTTTTAAATTTATTTGAAAAGGTAGAATTTATAATATTGGTGCATACTTAAGAGTGCTGTGGGATTCTATGAGATACAATGATTGTTTTAAAATCAATCAAAGGAATATTAATGAATATAGATGTTGATGTTTATACAGCTAAAGATGAGAGTAAGTTCTTAGTTACTCTTGCAGGTTTAAGACCTAGCATATCAAGTGGAATTAATATGGATGATTACAAGGTAAAATCAGAACGTGTTCGAAATATTACTGATAAGTTTGTATTAGAAGCTATTGTTGGGGAAGATCGTTGTTTTTGTACCAATAAAAAACCTACAGCTGAATTATTAACCAACTAGAAGTTTTGTTAAAGGAAATCTAAACTCTTAAACTTTGTAAATAGTTTAAGAGTTTAGCTAAAATCTCCAAAAATACTTATTCAGATTTTCAAAACGCTGTATTTTTTAAACAGCCATTGCCAGAGTGATTTTTCCCTCATAGACTTCTTTTTTTATGATAAGTTCACTGTATTTTGAAAGTAATACCGCACTAGGTTCAGCAACACCCTTTAAATCGAAAAACTTTGTGGCTTGAGATGGTGAAAATTCTTGTTCCAGAGAGTTTATTTCTTCTTTATTAAAAAACTTGATGTCAAAATTATACTTTGTCGTAAATTCCAATAACCCTTTTTCATCACTTTTTGCTTCAAAAGAAGCAATATTTTTAATTTGTTCTATTTTTAAATTATATTTATTTAAAAACCAAAACACAGAAGCTTCAATATCCTCAAATGAAGTATCTCTATTACATCCAATTCCCAGATAAATAGCAGGTTTTAAAGTGAGTTGTTTCCCCTCAAAGGGCGTTATATTTACACATAAATCTCCACTACACTCATCAACTCTTATAAGGTTTTCGTTGTTTGAAATTGTGTTAAAAATACTCTCATATGTGTTAACTTCTACTTGTTTTTTGTTTAGCAAGGAGTTTGAAATAAGTGCCAGTTGTTTTAGGTTATGTATTTCTAAGCCATTTTTTTTTGCAAACATTTCAAAAGCAAGTGTTTTTGTTTGATCGGTTGCTGTTGTAATAAAGTTTTCGCATCCTTCAATTCTACTTGCAATAATATCGCTTAACTCATTTGCTCCCCCTAAGTGACCACTTAATAAAGGTACAATTTTTGATAAATCAAGATTGATTACAAGCACACCAGGATCTGTTGCTTTATCTTTTAAAAATGGAGCAATCTTTCGCACCACTGCACCCATAGCTAAGATACAAATAATGGCATCGTACCCCTTCCAAGCAGGCTCTAGAATATCATCGAGTTTTTTGTATATATTTAATGTCTCTAAGTTGTGTGTTAAATCTACTTTGCCATATACATCAACATCGTAATCATATAAATAAGGTACCAGTGCACAAGCACTATTTAAACTTGGTTGGTTAATTGTTACAACGGCAACTTTTAACTTTGTTATTTCTTCATTAGACATGTGTTCTTGTGTCTCCTATTATTTCTTTGTGAAGTGGTTTTACATATAGATGTGATTCTTGGGTCTCTTCTTGCTCTAAATAGTCTCCAAAAAGGATAAGTGCAATTCCTTTGATGTGAGATACCTTCTCTGCTATATCATCAATAGTACCCTTATAAATTTTCTCTTCTTTCCATGTTGCTTTTTCAACAACCCAACAAGGAGTATCTTTGCTATAATTGAGTTTATAGGCAGATTTTTTAAGTTTTCCTAAAAGTGTAATGGAAAGATAAAAAACCAACGAGGAGTTTTTGCAAGCTAAGATATTTTCTAGCTTTTCTGGATTGGGAGTTTTGCCCTCAACTCTACTTAAAATCATTGTTTGTGAGACACCAGGAATGGTATATTCAATACCAAGGCTAGCAGCTGCTCCAAAAGCAGCAGTAATGCCAGGAATAACTTCATAGGCTAAGTTTTGTTCCTTTAAAAATGAAATTTGTTTTGCAATAGTTGAGTACAGTGCAGGGTCACCTGTATGTACTCGTGCAAATTTTTTATCTTTGTATTTTAATATAAAATCAAAAATTTCAGGGTATTTCATACCTTGTGAATCTTGAATAATTGCATCTTCTTTACAGACGTCTAAAACTTCTCTTGGTACGAGTGAACCTGTAAATAAAACAACATCAGCATCTTGTAAAATTTTAAGTGCTTTTACTGTTATTAAGTCAGGATCTCCAGGACCTGCTCCTATAAAATAAATCATTTATATACCTTTATTTGGAAAAGCTGACGTTCAGGTTCTACTAAATCCAGTTTCCCTTTATATGTTGTTAGTGAAATAGAGTGTGTTTCATACTCTATTTTGTTTTCATTTAAAATATTTATCATTAAACTTAAGTGTTTAAGAGTGATTGCATTAATGAGCATGATTCCATTATCTTCTAGTCTTTGGTATAAATAAGGAAGACGTTTAATGACCTTTTCGCCCCCACCACCTACAAAAATTCTTTGCGGATTTTCTTCACAGCTTTCAAAAAAATCACATGCTTCTCCAATGTAAAGTTTGGTATTTGCTACGTGATGAGTATTTAAGTTTGCCAAAATATAGTCAACTCTTGTTTCGTTTTTTTCAAAAAATAGAGTGTTTACTTTATATCTGGTATAGGCTTCAATGCCACAGCTACCGCTTCCAGCACCAATATCCCACAGTAGTTGATTTGGCTCTAAGTCTAAATTCTGAAGTGTTAAATGACGTTTGTACTTCTTCGTGATCATACCTCGTTCTGTTTCAAAATCAATATCCTCACTCACTCCACATTTAGGTTGAAAATTTCTTTGAATTAAAAGAACATATGGCTGGTTTAGATCAAAACTTGTTGGAGTATTAAAGAGATTGATTTCAGATATTTCTTCATCCTTGTAACCTAATTTATAGCCAATAGTTGTTGTAATGTCTTCTTCTTTAAAGTACAAAAGTGCTTGTTCTAATCTCTTTATACTTTTATCATCACACACTACAAAAGTATATTTGTTTGTTAAAAACTGAGTTAAATCTATTGTGCTTCTTCCATGAAGTGAGATGACATTTACATCTGCCTCATTTAACATAAGCTGAGAAAGAAGGTAAGACTTTGATGAAGTATTATTAATAAGTTTTACCTTATCTTTTGGAAGTTGTTTTGCAATGATCGTTGCAGCAGAGTAAAACAAAGGAGAACCAGTTACCACGTAAAGAATATTTTGTTTACATGCATTTTCAAGTAGATACTCTTTGGCTTCTTTATATGAAAACTTCAAAATATTTTTTGCATCTTCTTTAAAGTTTTTGTCACATACTATTACGTCAAAACTCTTTAAATCTAAGTTGATATTTGAGAAATTATAATCTCCCATTCCATTTCCGATTATTGTTACCATTTAATATACCTCATTTTGTTCAAGTATGATTGCATTCACATTTATATCATCAAACCATATTTTGATTTGTTCATTTGCTTTACGTGCAATCATTTTATAAAAATCATTTACGAGTTTTTTACTAACTTTTTCAAGTTCAATTGTAATACCTTTTACTGTTTTAGTTGATTCAATATCAACTGTATAATTCAACTCTTCGTATATTTCTTTTTGAAGCTGTATAAAGTCAATAGAACCAAATCTATTGTGCGTATTTTTAAAACCTTGATAGACTTTTGTCATTTTCCCAATACCACATAAAAACAAAATATTTTTAACTTTTGTTTTTTGCGCAATTTGAATAGAGTCGTATACAAAGTTTGCAACTTCTATGATTTGAGCTTCATCATATTTTTTTTTTGCAATACCAAAAGCACTATTACCTAGAGTAAAAACCAAAAGATTATACGCATTACTATGCGCAAAATTTATCTCTGTTTCTACAGAATCAATGTAAGCCGCACTTGAAACTGGCTTAACAATACCTTTTGTCCCAAGTATGGAGATTCCACCAATAACGCCAACTTTTGCGTTAGCAGTCTTTTTTGAAATTTCTGCTCCATTGGTTACACTCACACTACAATACACATTTAAATTTGTATAATTATTTGTTAATGAATTAAATACTTCTTGTATTGCTTCCATAGGTTTTGGATTAATTGCTGGAAAATCAGGAGGCACTTTTAGACCTTTTTTTGTAACAACTCCTACTCCAAGTCCTGCGTAAATAAATACTTTATTGGAATTGTTTTCTAAAATATGTGGATTGTGATAAGTATTATTTAGATGAAGTTCTTCTTTGTTTTCACAAATTGTTACAACTATTTCACACCCTTTAGTGACATCTAAATCATCATTGTCATTTTTATTGGTCTTGGATATAGCAGTAGAGTTGGTGACTAAAAATGCTTCTAATGCACTTTTAAAAGCCAAAAAAGTAAATACGCCAGTGGTATATCCTTTTTTTAGCTCTTTAGTACTCATAGTTTATACGTTTAAGTCGTGAAGTTCTCTAAACATGTAAGCAGAAACTATTTCTTCGATGGTATTTTGTTCAGGTGCAACAAGTACCATGATATTTTCTTCCATAAATGGCCATACATACTCTTTATCATTTTTAACAACAACACACTCAACCCATTCTTGGATATCTTCTCTCTTGTCAAAAAAATCACATTTGCTCATTTCACCTTCATTCATTTCGATGAAAGCCCAATGTTTTACATCCTCAAGAAGTGTTATTGTTGCTTCTTCTTTGCTGTTATTGCTTACTGGTATAATTATGTTCATTAATTGTATTCCTTTGGTTCAGACATTGGAACTTGCTTGAAGTCCAAGTTATCGATTACTTTATTTTGGCTCAAGCTTTCAAAAAGTTCCATCCATTTTTGTTTGTCATATTTGTGTACATTTTTTAAAAAAATATTGTTATTTGGAGTGAACCCATTTACTCTAGTATTTTCATAAATATTTGCAACACTTCTAAATCTACATGCTCCAAAACAATTGGTTCTACTTACCTTAATTCTGTTCGCACCTTTGTGAAGTTCAGCTTCTTTAATCATCACTCTTAAATCATCGGCTGCATGTTCACTTTTATGTGCTTTTGAACAACGTTCATCATCACATACAAAAATATGTGTTTTAAAGTGCATTATTGGTTTATCAGGATCCAACTTTTTTGGTTTACAAGCAAAGCCATCAACTACTTCACTTCCCATAAGATTATATCGTTTATCATCAACTTTCGCTCCAAAAATATTAAAGCGTCTGTTTACTGTTTTATTTTCCGTTGTATTTTTCTGTTCCATCGTAATCTTTTATTAATTTATATATTGCATGTAATGTTGCAACTGTCATAGTTGAGCTCCCAAATCGCCCCTCCATAATAATACCACTTACTCCAAAGTGATCACAAAACCGTTTTCCATAATCTTTACTTTCAACTACATTTACAAAGCCAACAGGAAAAAGTAATAAAGCTACATTTTTCAAATCAACTTTTTGCTCTAGTAATGTGTTAATTGCTGCATAAATAAATGTAGGAGCATTTCCACAAGCTAAAACTAAAGGTTCATCTTTGTGTTTTTTGATGGCTTCAACTACTGCTGCATAACTTCTAGTAGTTTTGTTTTTTTCTGCTGCTGTGTACGTAAAGGGTTCATTGATATAACAAACAACTTCATTTTCGTATTTTTTTAAATAAAATTCACTCAATCCTACTTTAATCATGTTTACATCAACAATAATTTTCGCTTTGTTTTGAAGCAAACGTTTGATGTTTTCAATGGAATTATCACTGAAGTAAATGTTCTCAAGTACTTGTTCAAAACAACTTGAAGTATGTATAAGTCTACTAATAATATCAACTTCATTTTTACTAAATTCTTTAACTTTTTCAAATGCATGTATCTCTTCTTCAATCATTTCAAATGATCGAACTGAAATATCAGCTCCAATGTTTATTGGGGGTTCTTCGCGTTTAAATTCCAAAATATTCCTTTACTGTATGTAAATTATTACGAAACATAGTATGTAAATATGTTCCCATTACATTTCGTGTTTTCCAAGAACCATACTCTGCTTTTCCTGATGTTCTTTTAGATAAAAGATGCAAACCATCTGGGGCATTTATTGGCTTAGTGTAGTGAAATGAATGACCTTTTGTGTCATTGTTTGCGTAATAATATCCTAATCTGCTTCGTTTATCTTTAAGTTCAAAATCTATATTTAAAATACCACTCATACTATAAGAGTCTACTTTATTACCTAAATATAAAAGCCCAGCACACTCCGCATAAATGTATTTGTTTTTTGCATGATGTATCAAGGAATCTTTGAAGGTATTTGAGTTCTTTATTTTCTCATATGCTGTTGCTGTTTCAACATAACCTCCTGGAATAAAAACCGCATGACAATCAGTTGGTATTATTTCATCTTTTGTTGCATTTACAAAAACAACTTCTTTAAACATCTCTTTTAAAACCTCTATATTATCTTGATATACAAATGAAAAGTTATCATCTTTTATAAGGGCTACTTTTTTATCTACTTTTACAATTTTTTCAAAGGGGTAGTTAATTTTAGGTTGTATATTTGTTGTGGCAATTCCTACTAACTTTTCAATATCAATATGTTCTAAAACATCTTTACTGATTTGCTCTAATACTTCCTCTTTTGCATCTTTTAAATCTAGTCCCAGATGAGTTGAGCTTAAGCTTTTTAGATTTTTCCCAATATATCCTAATACTTCTACATCATCAAAGTCTTTTTCAATTTGGTTTTTTATAAGCATATAATGCATATTTGAAGAGAGTTTATTTAACACAACTGCCTTGATGGTATTATCATTTTTATATGTTTTAAGTCCCTTTAAAACAGCACTAATGGTAATATAAGAACCACTTCCATCAAGAAGTAACACTGTAGGTATATCAAGGAGTTTTGAAACACTGTAAGCGCTACACCCCTTGTCATCGCCATCGTAAAATCCCATAACTCCCTCAAGTATAGAGATCTCTTTATCAGCATAGTTGTTATAAATCCACTTTACTTGATTCTCATTCATAATAAACGTATCAAGATTTATAGAGGGTGTTTTACAAATGATTTCATGAAATTGGGGGTCTATATAATCTGGACCCACTTTAAAGGGACGAACTGAGTTTCTAAAATGATACAGTAGGGCTGTTGTTAAAACAGTCTTACCTTGATTTGAGGCTATAGCAGTGATTAGTAATGATTTTTTCATGTTGACTTCAATTTAATTTTGAAGTATTATACCAAATACACAATGAAAAGAAAAATGAATAAGGTTTATAATGAAAGAAATAGTGCAAAAGTATATTAATGCCTACAATAACTTTGATATAGAAACTATGGTTTCTCTAATGCACAATGATTGTATTTATGAAGGTAAAACAAAAGGGATACAATCTTTTTGTATAAAAGGTAAACACAGTTTTAGGCAAATTAATATGCTCTCAAAAAACAATTACACGTTTAGAAAACAGGTTATTGAGGGATTTATAGAGTCCATGAATAAAGTGGAAGTAAACTTGTACTTTAAAGCAATCTTAGCAGTTGATGTTAGTGAGCTTGGCAAAAAAGGTGAAGAAATTGCTTTTGAAACAAAATCCGTCTTTGAATTCAAAAACGGATTAATATACAAACTTACAAACCTAGATTAGAAATGATTTTTATCAACTAAACTTGCAATATCAAATATAAGACGAGAAATTGCCTTTTTACCAATATCTGCGATGTCGTATTTGGGACTAAATTCTGCAAAATCTATAAGTTTGATTTTATTTTTATATTTACTGAATAGATAATCTAAAATATCATGGGTAATATTTAACTCAATACCTCGAGCTGCAGGAGCACTTACAGCTGGAACAGACGAGGCACTAAATACATCTGTATCAATAGTGATATATATATGCTCTTTTTTAGTTAAAAATATTTCCAGTTTATTTATAATTTTTTGAAAGTTAATATAAGTCATTTTAGTGTCAAGAATATATTTTACATTTAACTCTTTAGCTTTTAAAAAAAGAGCTTTAGTATTAGAAGCTTTTGATACACCCAAACACATATAGTTAAAATCAACGCTGTTTTTTTCACACAAAGTGGACATCTGAGAAAAAGGAGTTCCAGATGTTGCTTCTTTTGCAAAACGTAAATCAAAATGTGCATCAAAATTAAGCACTGCGATATTTTCTTTCTTTTTTAGGGAGTTAAAGAGTCCTAAAAAACTTGCATATGCAACTTCATGTCCTCCCCCTAGTATAATAGGGAAATGTTTTTTATTTAGAAGTTTTGTAATATGTGAAGCCAATTGAACTTGTGAAGTTTCAAGATCGTTGGTTGCCACTACTTTTCCCGCATCAAATATTTTGCAGTTTTCTAAATGATAGGCAAAATTTCCCATACCATTTTTTAATATATCGCTGCCATTAGAAGCTCCCACTCTTCCCTTATTTCTTTTAACACCTTCATCACAGTCAAAACCAAGTAAGGTAATGGCTTTTTCTTTTTTAAAAGGAGGAGATATAAATTTAATTTTTTGATGCCATCTTTTTCCTAAGTTTTTGTCTTCTTTATCAACTCTACCTTGCCATAAACTTTTATCTGCTTTTTTATACATCAACTATTTCTCCATTTTGTACACTGTAGTGTAATGAGTTAGGCATATATGAACAAATCAAATCTCTAGGATGTGAAATATCCCATATACAAAAATCTGCATCAAAACCAACTTCTAAGCTTCCTTTTGAATTTTGCAATCCTAGTGCTTGTGCTGCATGTTTTGTAACAGATAAAAATGCTTCAGATACTGTAAGCCCAAAAATTACACTACTCATGTTCATCATTAGTTGAAGTGAACACAGTGCGGAAGTACCAGGGTTTAAATCAGTAGCAATTGCTATTGGAATTTGATGTTTTCTAAAAAGTTCAATAGGAGGCATTTTTGTTTCACGCAAAAAGTAATAAGCCCCAGGCAATAAAACAGCAACCGTATTACTTTTTTTCATTGCAAGAATTGATTCCTCATCGCAGTATTCTAAGTGGTCAACGCTAAGTGCATCGTAAGAACAAGCCAATTTAGTTGCACCCATTTGAGAAAATTGTTCTGCGTGAAGTTTTATCTTTAAACCTAAGCTTTTTGCTTTTTCAAATACTTTTTCAGTTTGGGCTATACTAAAGGCCAAATGTTCCGTATAGGCATCTACACTTGTAACTAATCCAAGTGAATGTATCTCATCCAACATGGTGTCACAAATATAGTTGATGTAGGCATCTGCATCTTTTTTAAACTCAGGGGGAACAGCATGTGCTCCTAAAAAAGTTTTCTCTATATGTATAGGATAGTTTTTTTCAAGTTTAGCTGCAATTTTTAACATCTTCGTTTCACTTTGTATATCTAACCCATAGCCTGTTTTTATTTCAAGAGTTGTTACTCCTTCTTTTATAAGAGACTCAAGCCTTTTTGCGCTGTGTTTGTAAATCTCGTCAAAGGAATCTTCTCTGGTACTTTTAATACTTGAAGCAATACCTCCTCCATTTTGTGCAATTTGTGCATATGAAACGCCATTTAGTCTTTGCTCGAACTCATTGGCTCTGTTTCCTCCATAAATTAAATGGGTATGACAATCTATTAGTGAACTTGAAATTAGTTTACCTTCTACATCAAAAACTTCTTTTGCTCTATTTTGTTTAATAGCAGACATAGATTCAATTTTTGCAATTTTATTATCTTTGATTGCAAGGAACATATTTTCTAAAATCTTAATCTCTTTATTGTCATCAATAACTGTTATGTTTGTATTTGTCCATATTTTGTCATAATTATTCATTTTTACTCTTTTTTGTTAATTGTATTTACAATTGTAACATAAAATGTAAATAATTGCTCAAATTTTTGCTTAAAGTTTAATATATTTGTCTTGTTCTATAATAATAATGCCTATTAAAATTGAAATTTTAAAAATATTTAAAATTAAAAATAGCTCTAAAGTTAGCTTAAAATGGCCTGTCTTCTTAAAATGAAAAATGTAAATAGCATTTTTGTCTATCAAAATAATTTAATTGTATTGACAATTAGATAATTTGTATGTATAATACGGAATAAGAAATATATTTATCAAGGAAAAACGATGAGTGAAAAAAGAGTAATTAAATCACCAGTTGGTACAAAAATAACTGCTAAGTCATGGTTGACTGAAGCCGCGTTAAGAATGTTAAAAAATAACTTAGATCCAGAAGTTGCAGAGCGACCTGAAGATTTAGTTGTTTATGGTGGAATTGGAAAAGCTGCTAGAAACTGGGAATGTTTTGATAAAATTGTTGAGGTTTTAGAAAGACTCGAAGCAGATGAAACCTTATTAGTACAATCAGGTAAACCTGTTGGAGTTTTCAAGACACATGAAAATGCACCAAGGGTATTAATTGCAAATTCAAACATCGTTCCATATAAAGCAACATGGGATACATTTAACGAACTGGATAAAAAAGGTTTAATGATGTATGGTCAAATGACTGCTGGATCTTGGATTTATATTGGATCTCAAGGTATTGTTCAAGGAACATATGAGACATTTGTATCTATGGGTAAAAAACACTTTGGTGGTGACCTTAGTGGCAAGTGGATACTTACAGGTGGATTAGGTGGAATGGGTGGAGCTCAACCACTTGCTGCAACTATGGCAGGTGCGTCTATGCTTGCTATTGAGTGTGATGAAACAAGAATTGACAAAAGAATTGAAACAGGATATTGTGACCACAAAGTATATACTATTGAGGACGCAATCAAGATTTTGAAGCAATCAAAAGAAAGTAAAAAAGCAGTTTCTGTTGGTTTATTAGGAAATGCAGCAGAAATTTTTCCAGCACTTTTAGAAGGAGATTTTCTTCCTGATGCTGTAACAGATCAAACAAGTGCACATGATCCTTTAAATGGATACTTGCCTATTGGTTGGAGTTTAGAAAAAGCAAAAGAGTTAAGAGTTAGTAATCCTGACTTAGTTGTTAAAGAAGCAAAAGAATCAATGGCTGTTCAAGTTCAAGCAATGTTAGATTTCCATGAAAAAGGAATTCCAACGTTTGATTATGGAAATAACATTAGACAAATGGCACTAGAAACTGGTGTGGATAATGCGTTTGATTTTAAAGGATTTGTTCCTTTATATATCAGAGATTTATTTTGCGAAGGTACTGGACCATTTAGATGGGTTGCCTTATCAGGAGATAAAGAAGATATTTATAAAACAGATGCAAAAATGAAAGAGTTGTTTCCTGATAACAAATCTCTTCATACGTGGTTAGATGGCGCTCGAGAAAAAATCCATTTCCAAGGATTACCTGCACGTATTTGCTGGATTGGAGCAGGTGACAGAGCTAAAGCTGGATTAGCATTTAATGAAATGGTTAAAAATGGAGAATTAAAAGCTCCTATTGTAATAGGTCGAGACCACCTAGATTCAGGTTCAGTAGCTTCTCCAAACAGAGAAACTGAAGGTATGAAAGATGGTTCAGATGTTGTTTCAGATTGGCCATTATTAAATGCAATGTTAAACACAGCAGGAGGGGCAACTTGGGTATCATTACATCACGGTGGTGGTGTTGGAATGGGATTCTCTCAACACTCAGGAGTAGTAATCGTAGCAGATGGTACATCAGAAGCACACAAAAGATTAACAAATGTATTAACAAATGATCCAGCTACTGGTGTTATGCGACATGCAGATGCTGGTTATGATCTAGCTATAAATAAAGCAAAAGAACAAAAATTAGACTTACCAATGATAAAGGATCTTTAAGATGTTTAAATTAAATTTAGTTCCAGGACAATTAACTTTACAAGATTTAAGAAGAATTAGTAAAGAACAAACACATATTACTTTAGATGAAAGTGCAACTGAAAAAATTGCAAAAGCAAATGAAACTATATTAAATATTGTTGATGAAGACAGAACAGTTTATGGTGTAAATACTGGATTTGGACTTTTAGCAAATACTAAAATTGCTAAAGAAGATTTAGAAGATTTACAAAGAAGAATTGTTTTATCACACAGTGCTGGTATGGGTGATTATGTTTCAAATGATACTGTTAGATTAATGATTACTTTAAAGATAAATTCTTTATCTTTAGGATATTCAGGTATTAGACTTAAAGTCATTCAAGCCCTGATTTCTCTTGTAAACAAAGAACTTTATCCTTGTGTACCTAAAAAAGGTTCAGTGGGAGCTAGTGGAGATTTAGCACCATTGGCGCACATGAGTGCCATTTTATTAGGGTATGGTTATGTAAATTACAAAGGTGAGATTTTAAAAGCAACAGAAGGACTTAAAAAAGTAGGAATGGAACCTATCGTATTAGGAGCAAAAGAAGGCTTGGCATTATTAAATGGGACTCAGCTTTCAACTACTTTTTCACTCGAAGGTCTTTTTCATGCAGAAGATTTATTTGCAGCTGCTATTGTAATTGGTTCTATGTGTGTAGAAGCAGTTCTAGGTAGTCGTGCTCCTTTTGATAACAGAGTTCATACTATTAGAGGTCACAAAGGTCAAATTGATGCAGCAAAATTGTATAGAGATTTATTAGAAGATGAGAGTGAAATTTCACAATCACATATAGATTGTACACGAGTTCAAGATCCATATTCAATTAGATGTCAGCCTCAAGTTATGGGTGCTTGTTTAAATCAAATTAGAAACTCAGCTGAAACACTGTTAACTGAATCAAATGGAGTTACTGATAATCCACTTATCTTTGTAGATGAGCAAGATGTAATTTCAGGTGGAAATTTCCATGCTGAACCTATTGCCTTTGCAAGTGATAATCTGGCTCTTGCTATTAGTGAAATTGGAGCTTTAAGTGAAAGAAGAATGGCACTATTAGTGGATAAACATTTAAGCCAATTACCTCCATTTTTAGTAAATAATGGTGGAATCAATTCTGGTTTTATGATTGCTCAAGTAACGGCTGCAGCATTGGCTAGTGAAAATAAAGCGTTAGCTCATCCAAGTAGTGTTGATTCACTTCCAACTTCAGCCAATCAAGAAGATCATGTATCAATGGCAACATATGCAGGACGAAGACTTGCAGATATGGCTGAAAATACAGCTGGTATTTTAGGAATTGAATTACTTTCAACTGCTCAAGGTATGGATTTTAGAGCACCTAAATTGTCTACTGAAAAAATTGAGAAAGCAAAACAAATTATTAGAGATAAAGTCACTTTTTACGATGAAGACAGATATTTCACAGATGATATTGAAGCTGCAATGAAAGTGGTTCAATCTGGAATTTATAATAAATTTTTAGATAAAGATTTAGTACCAAGTTTTTAATTGTATATACTAAAGATAGCTTTGTGCTATCTTTAGATAAAATTTCTAAAATTTGCAAAATTTGAGGATTTACATTGGCTATAAAACAACCACTTTTTAAAGAAATAAAAGATTTTATTAAACAACAAATAGCAGAAGAAAAATATCTCCCAGATGAAAAAATTCCTACTGAAATGGAATTATGTGAAATATTCAAAACAAGTAGACCTACTGTTAATAAGGCTATTAGTGAACTGGTGCTTGAAGGTGTTGTGGTTCGTTTTGCCAGAAGTGGAACTTTTGTAACTCATCAAAAAGCGCAAACTTCTATTTTGGATTTACAAAATATCTCTGATGAGATAAAAAGTAGAGGAAATGAATATAGTAATGAGCTATTGTGTTTAGAAGAAGTAAAAGCCAATGAGCAAGTTGCACGAGTACTAAATGTGGTTAGAGATCAAAAAATATTTGTATCAAAAATGATTCACAAAGAAAATAATGTGCCTGTGCGTTTTGATGTACGATATATTAAACCTGCCATCGCGCCAGAGTATATTAATCAAGATTTCAAAAAAATGACACCAAGTGAATATTTGCAAAAAAACTGTCCTGTTCAAAAAGTAGAAAATAATATTGAAGCAACGTTAGTAAATGAAAATATTCAAAAGTACTTAGATATTGAGGCTACTGAACCATGTTTACTTATTTCAAGAATTGTAATATCAAATGAAGATGTTGCCAGTTATTCAAAACTTTTTTATCCAAGCTCAAGGTATAAATTGAGCTCAACCTTGGAATCCTCAGGTAAAAACTTTGTATAGTTTATTTTAAAGATAAAGGAAGAAGGCCGAATTTCATGTCATCCTAACTAAGTCGGCCTTCACCCTTTGTTTTTAACATCAGGTAGATTATTAATCATTTCATCGTACGTCTTATTCTTCTTCAATGTATCAACGATTATTTCCAATGGATCCTCTAAAATATCTGGTAAATCAAATTCATTTTCACAAAGTTTAAATGCCAACTGCTCATTTGGTGGGTTAAATTGTGCATCAACTCCCTTTTTATTTCCTCTTGCATCTACTTTGTACCAACCGTAATCTGAAAGATAAATAGCATTTAATCCATGCAGGCAGTAAATATCTTTTTTATATTCAGAGCAACTAAGTCTTTGATAACAAAAACCTGTAGGAATATTATTTGCTCTTAATAATGCTGCTAATAAGATGCTTTTAGCATAACACCAACCTGTTTTATGTTTTAGAACATCACTTGCTTTGTAAGTTGTTATATTATCTTTAAAATCACCTGTGTGGTTTATCTGGTCTCGTACATATAAAAAACAGTTTTTAGCAATTTGAGTATCATTTTGACAATCTTTTGATAATTGTCTAGATAGTTCTTTTACGTCTGTATTTGAATAATCAACAAGTTGACATACTCTT
>ENA-ORXI01001387-ORXI01001387.1-sediment-metagenome-genome-assembly--contig:-NODE-1387-length-18793-cov-21.276822_pt1 | contig 18793 bp, 16 predicted proteins | sample MGYA00237861_ERZ511468 | MGnify/ENA primary metagenome ERZ511468 (study PRJEB26299, sample SAMN06266213) | sediment metagenome | isolation source: Hudson Canyon methane seep mesocosm | place...
GCACCTGTTGCCCCATCATTTCCGGCTGCACCTGTTGCCCCATCATTTCCGGCTGCACCTGTTGCCCCATCATTTCCGGCTGCACCTGTTGCCCCATCATTTCCAGCTGCACCTGCTACACCATTACTTCCGTTTAAGGTTCCCTCTGAAATTTGAGTCTCTAATGCAGTAATTGTAGCCTGCAATGCCGCTACTTCTTCAGAATTATCTTGTGCACCTATAGCTTGAAGTGCTGCAATTTCTTTTTGAAGTGTTTCAATCTGAGTATTTATAGATAATAATTCACCTTTTACAGCAGCATCTAAATCAGCAATTAAACCCTCAAAATTCTTAACGTCATCAATAAAGGTTCGAACCGAATCTGATAATTGTAATTCAGGAGAAGTTGTAATTTTAGTAACAATATTATCTAGGCCGCTAATCTCTTCAGTGTTAGCCTCTTTTAAGATTTCTCCAAATTTACCTTGTGCCTCTGGGTTTTCTTTTGCAACAGCTGTCCAGATTTGAGCTAATTTAGCAACTTCAGGTTTATCTTCTCCATTTTTAATAAAATCAGAAGTTAATAGTTCTACTGTCACCCCTAAAGAGCTTGCTAGTTTCTCTGCAAGCTCAGGGTTTTCTAAAATTAGTGTTGAAAAGGGTGAAACTGCTTCTGAACCAGGCGCTGCCTTTAAAATAACTTCATTCAAAGGATCTCCTGAAGCTTCTTCCACACATTCTGCGGCTTGTATTTCGCCAACAGCTTCTTTTTCAAACCGATATTGTCCTCCTTCCCCTAAATAGGTCCCAATATTGCCTTCAGAATCTGTTACGGTACAGTCTTTTAGGTATCCATCTAAAACTGTAATTGTATTTGTATTTGTATTTGTATTTATACCTGCTGAGGCTCCATCATCACAACCTACTAATCCTGCAGTTAAAGCAGTTGAAACAAGTAGTAGTGGTAATTTCTTTTTAAATTTAAATGAACTCATAAGTACCCTTTAATTAATATATTTAAAACAAAATTTTATAAATCCTATTTGCTATTTGCTATTTGCTATTTGTAATTTTTTATTAGTTGCAAGTAGACTGAGCGTAAAGATTTCTGTGTAAATTTATATATTTACCCTATGCTTAACTTAACTTAACTTTAGTTTAAAATATAATTAACTTATTTATCAGTTGGTTATATTTTATAATGAAGTCAAATATGGGTAAATTATCATTATTCTATCAATAATTTTAGATATATTGTAAATATTTATAATCTAGTTCCTTACATATTAGTATTATATTTAAGTTAAATCAATCAGTTACATAATTATATTGGTTTTATAAAATTAACTTTCCCTATATAAGGTTTTTTAATATGAATGGGTAGAGACTGAATTATACGATACATAGATAAAATAACTGCCAATTAACAAGCTTAACCAGATTGCGACCATCGGCCCAATCACACCATCATAAGGACTGACTAAAAACACTAAATCAGAGTCGGGATTTACGATGACGAGTTTATGAGCCATTTTAATTTGCCAAACCCATGCCGCATGACAACCGATACACCAGGCTAAACTTAATTTTAAATGCGTGCGCATCACCGCCAGAAAAATACCCACCATCAATAATGCCCATAATGCCCCGAGATGTTGGGGGTTAAATAGATTTTGTAGGGCTTCGCCTAATAATTGGAAGCTATCACTAAGTTGAGCTTCTTCGATATTAATGGGTGTTTTCGTTTTGATAAAATGCAAAATCGCATAATAGAAAGAGCTGATGAGTATCGCAGTGCTGATGCCGATACGTTTGATATAAGCGGTGATTAAAATACCGCGAAACATCGGTTCTTCTAATAAAGAAATAATAAAGGCCAGTAATAATGCAATCGCTAAATTACCTAAAAGAGAGGAAATTGTCCAAACTTTAGCAGTATTTAAAAGCGTAATATCGAGAGCATAACTGAGATACAGTATCGGTAATAAGCTAATAACGCCTAATATCATACCGCCAGCGATATGTTTCATAAAACGTGTAAAATTCACAAATCCCAATTCGGCTGCACTGTGTTGTAAATAACGAGCAAGTGGATAAATACTTAAGATTAGTAAAATTTGCGTGCTTTTACTGATGAGTTTGCGTAATTCTAGGCTGCCATCTAAGGCAATAAATAATCCATAGCCAAGAAAACACGCGACGACAGAATAGAGTAACAGCATAATAAACGGCACACTCAGCATCAAGATGTTTTTAAGCATCTAAATCTCCCCATAAAACTTGTACCGCCGTTAAAGCCGCCAAAGCGGCTGTTTCAGTGCGTAAAATGCGTTTGCCTAAACGGATAGGGATAAATCCCGCTTGTTTGGCAAGTTCACGTTCTGCATCAGCAAATCCGCCTTCAGGGCCTGCTAATAAGGTGACGGTATTTTGTTCGGGTGTTAGGGCGGATAGACTTAATTCTGCATAAGGGTCTAAAAATACTTTTAAACCAGTTTGTTCAGGCAGCCATTTTTCTAAGTGTTCACTGGTTTTAATCGGCGGTCTAATAGTACGACCACTTTGTTCGCTGGCATGTTGAGCAATTTTTTGCCAATGATGACGTTTTTTTTGCTCTTTATCGCCTTTTAATTGCACCACACAGCGTTCAGTGAGGAGTGGATTAATGCTATTAACACCGAGTTCAACCGATTTTTGTATGGCAAAATCCATGCGTTCCCCTCGTGATATACCTAGCCCTAAATGCACAGTAAGTGGTGATTCAACACAGCGTTCAATTAATTTTTGCGGTTGAATTAAGACTTGTTTGCGTGAAACCTCTAATATTTCCGCTTGATATTCATTGCCTAACCCATTGAAGATAGTGACCAAGGTATTTTTTTTAGTGCGTAATACGCTACGGACATAATGAGCAGTGTCATCATCTAAAACTAGCGGGGAATTAAGATTGAAAGGGGTTTCAATATAGAGTCGTGAGATTCGCATTGGAAAATGTTACAGGTAGGATGGGTAGAGCATATTTTTGCGAAACCCATCATTTTATGGGGTATTGCATTGATGGGTTTTATTACACGCTTAAAATAAGCACTTTATGCTACCCACCCTACAAAAATGATTTTATAAACCTCATCTACATAGAAAATCGTATTTTGTTTGGGGCGTAGACTTTAGTCTACCTTTTAAAATAGTAGGCTAAAGCCTACGCCCCAATATCGAATTTTAAAAACTACGCATCTCTAAGTGGATTGGGTTTATGTGTTTTTAGAGTTTTAAATTATTCCAAACCGCTAAGGTAGGCTGTGATTGGTTCATAGTGTAGAAATGTAAACCCGGTGCCCCATTATCTAGTAATTGCTGGCATAATTTACTAACCACCTCTTCACCAAACGCCATAATTGATGCTTTATCATCACCAAAACTTTCTAAAGTTTTACGCATCCAGCGGGGAATATCAGCCCCACACATATCTGAAAAGCGGAATAATTGTGAATAATTAGTAATCGGCATAATACCCGGCACGATAGGAATATCAATACCGTGTTTTTCACATTTATCTAAAAAGTAGAAATAGGCTTCTGCATTATAAAAATACTGGGTGACGACTGCATCAGCTCCCGCATCAACTTTACGTTTGAAATTAGTAAAATCATCATTGGCACTATTGGCTTGGGGATGCGTTTCAGGATACGCCGCGACATGAATTTGAAAATGATCTCCGGTTTCAGCACGAATAAATTCAACTAATTCATTGGCATAACGAAATTCACCCGCGGACATCATGCCTGATGGTAAATCACCGCGTAAGGCGACAATATTAGACACGCCTTGGTCACGGTAATTATTTAAGATTTCGCGAATATTTTCTTTAGTTGAAGCCACACAGGATAAATGGGGTGCGGCGGCAATGCCTTTTTTTTGTATGCCAACCACGGTATCGTAGGTCTTATCGCGTGTTGAACCACCGGCACCAAAGGTGACAGAAAAAAAGTCAGGATTAAGTTGTGCCAGTTCTTGATGAACGGTTGCTAATTTAATAGCACCTTCTTCGGTTTTTGGAGGATAAAATTCAAAACTAAATAACTGAGACATTTTTATTGGCCTTATAAATGTGTAAAGAAGAAGGGCGAATGATAAACCTTATCTACATAGAAAATCGTATTTTTGTATGGGGCGTAGACTTTAGTCTACTTATTTAAAGACAGTAGGCTAAAGCCAACGCCCCAATATCGAATTTTAAAAACAGCGTACCTCTAAGTGGACTGGGTATAGATTCACCCTCACAACATTAGTAACGGTAATGATCAGGTTTATAAGGGCCTTCAACAGGAATACTTAAGTATTTAGCTTGTTTATCAGAGAGGACGGTTAGTTGAACGCCTAATTGAGCTAAATGTGAACGTGCTACTTTTTCATCTAATTTCTTAGGCAAAATATACACTTCATTTTTATAATCATCTGCGTTATCCCATAATTCCATTTGTGCAAGCACTTGGTTACAGAATGAATTCGACATCACAAAGCTAGGATGGCCTGTCCCACAGCCTAAATTCACTAAGCGACCTTCCGCTAAGATAATTAGTTTTTTGCCATCAGGAAAAATCACATGATCCACTTGTGGTTTGATGTTATCCCAAGTGTATTGGCGTAAAGCCGCAATTTCAATTTCTGAATCAAAATGACCGATATTACATACAATCGCATTGTTACGCATGGCTTGCATGTGATCATGATTAATCACTTGGAAATTACCGGTAGCGGTCACAAAAATATTACCTTGTGGAGCGGCTTCTTCCATTGTCACCACGCGAAAGCCTTCCATTGACGCTTGTAAGGCACAAATAGGATCAATTTCTGTGACCCAAACGGTTGCACCTAATCCACGCAGAGATTGAGCACAGCCTTTACCGACATCACCATAACCACAGACAACTGCGATTTTACCCGCTACCATCACATCGGTGGCACGTTTAATACCGTCAACTAATGATTCACGGCAGCCGTATAAGTTATCAAATTTTGATTTAGTGACTGAATCATTGACATTAAAGGCAGGTACTTTTAGCGTGCCGTTAGTGACCATTTCATATAAACGTAATACGCCAGTAGTGGTTTCTTCAGATAAACCTTTCACATCCGCCATTAATTCTGGAAATTTTTCGTGCATCATCACGGTTAAATCACCGCCATCATCCAAAATCATATTTGGACGCCAGCCGTCTTTACCAATAATGGTTTGTTCAATACACCATGCCGCTTCTTCTTCGGTTTCACCTTTCCATGCAAATACGGGAATACCCGCTTCAGCCATTGCAGCTGCAGCTTGGTCTTGGGTTGAGAAAATATTACATGATGACCAACGTACTTCAGCCCCTAACGCGGTTAAGGTTTCAATTAATACCGCAGTTTGAATGGTCATATGTAAACAACCAGCAATACGCGCGCCTTTTAATGGCTGAGCAGCACCAAATTCTTCACGTAATGCCATTAAACCCGGCATTTCTGTTTCAGCAATTTGTGTTTCTTTACGTCCCCAAGCCGCTAATGACATATCGGCTACTTTATAATCTTCACTCATAATCTGTTCCTAAAATTTATAATTAATGGCTATGTTTAAATGCCAGCGGCACTTTTTAAAGCATCGACTTTATCGGTTTTTTCCCAACTAAAACTATCTTCAGTCCGTCCAAAATGACCGTAAGCGGCTGTGGTTTGATAAATAGGTTTTAATAAGTCGAGTTGTGCAATTAAGCCTTTAGGGCGTAAATCAAAAATATCCCGAATAATCGTGACTAAACGCGATTCATCAATTTTTCCGGTACCAAAGGTTTCAATGCTAATTGACGTGGGTTCAGCAACACCAATCGCATAAGATACTTGAATTTCACAACGCTCTGCCAAGCCTGCAGCGACAATATTTTTTGCGACATAACGACACATATATGCGGCTGAACGGTCAACTTTAGACGGATCTTTTCCAGAAAAAGCTCCCCCGCCATGACGTGCCATGCCACCGTAAGTATCAACAATAATTTTACGGCCTGTTAAACCACAGTCACCGACAGGGCCACCAATAATAAATTGACCGGTTGGATTAATAAAGTATTGGGTGCCACTATGCAACCATTCAGCAGGTAGCGTTGGCTTGATGATTTCTTCCATCACCGCTTCTTCTAAAGCTTTGCCACCTATGTCTGGTGAATGTTGCGTGGAAAGTACCACCGCATCAATCGCAACAGGGACATTATTTTCATAACGAAAAGTGACTTGGCTTTTTGCATCCGGACGTAGCCATGCTAGGCTGCCATTTTTGCGTACTTCAGCTTGGCGTTTAACTAAACGATGGGCATAAGTAATCGGGGCTGGCATCAGTACATCAGTTTCATTGCTGGCATAACCAAACATTAAACCTTGATCACCGGCACCTTGTTCGCGGTCGTCAGCATCATCAACGCCCATGGCAATATCAGCAGATTGTTTACCAATGGCATTTAAAACCGCACAGCTTTCAGCATCAAAGCCAATTTCAGAACTGTTATAACCAATATCTTTAACGACTTGTCTCACAATACTTTCAGTATCGACCCACGCATCGGTGGTAATTTCACCGGCAATAATAACCATGCCTGTTTTAACCAGCGTTTCACAAGCAACCCGTGAATCAGGGTCTTTGGCTAATAAAGCATCTAAAATCGCATCTGAAATTTGATCAGCGACTTTATCAGGATGACCTTCTGAAACGGATTCAGAGGTAAAAATATAATTGTTACTCATAATTATGGTCCTTTCTTCTATAAGGGATAAATATAGTGTGTGAAGGAAAGTACATAAAATAATGATATTTGGGGCGTAGACTTTAGTCTACTATTTAGAATAGGTAGGCTAAAGGCCTACGCCCCGAATTATCAATATTATTTTGTGCGTATTCCTAAGTGAAACATTATGCTTTTAAGCCATAAATTTCAGGTAAAAAAAAAGGCTGCAAAGCAACCTTTTTAAATATGATGGTGGGCCCTCCCAGACTCGAACTGGGGACCTGCCGATTATGAGTCGGATGCTCTAACCAACTGAGCTAAGGGCCCTAAATTTGTTACGATTCAACGTCTAAAAAGCATTTTAATTGATCTGAGCGTGAAGGATGACGCAATTTGCGTAAGGCTTTCGCTTCAATTTGTCTAATGCGTTCACGAGTAACGTCGAATTGTTTGCCAACTTCTTCTAAGGTGTGATCAGTATTCATATTAATACCAAATCGCATTCTCAAAACTTTAGATTCTCTCGCGGTTAAACCGGCTAAGACACTTTGAGTTGACTCTTTCAAACCAGCTATTGTAGCAGAATCGACTGGAGAAAGCATCTTTGAATCTTCAATAAAATCGCCTAAATGTGAATCTTCATCATCGCCAATAGGTGTTTCCATTGAAATAGGTTCTTTGGCAATTTTTAAGACTTTGCGTACTTTTTCTTCTGGCATATCCATATATTCTGCCAATTCTTCAGGAATGGCTTCACGGCCTTTTTCTTGCATAATTTGGCGTGAAATACGATTGAGCTTATTAATGGTTTCAATCATATGTACCGGAATACGAATGGTACGGGCTTGATCTGCAATTGAACGCGTAATCGCCTGACGTATCCACCAGGTTGCATAAGTCGAAAATTTATAACCGCGACGGTATTCAAATTTTTCCACTGCTTTCATTAAGCCAATATTGCCTTCTTGGATTAAATCTAAAAATTGTAAGCCACGGTTAGTATATTTTTTAGCAATTGAAATCACTAACCGTAAATTCGCTTCAATCATTTCTTTTTTAGCACGGCGAGATTTTGCTTCACCAATGGATAAACGACGGCTAATATCTTTTAATTCGCTAATGCGTAATTTATGATTTTCTTCAATTTCGCTTAAATAGGCTTGGGCTTTTTTAATTTGTTTTAGATGAGCGGCTAAGATTGTCGCGGTTTCATCGTCTTTGCTGGTGTAATTAATCAGAAATTTAGGATTAGTTTCGTTGCCGACGAAGGCATCAATAAAGTCAGTACGAGATATACCGGCTTTTTTAACGCAAAGTGCGAGTAAATTACGTTCTTGTGTGCGAATTTCTTCTGTAATACTGGTAATCGTATTGACTTGTTTTTTAAAGTATAGCGGTGTCCATTTTATTTCTAAAAAACAATTGGCTATCTTATCTTGTGCTTGTTCAGTTTTTTTATGGCTATAGCCATGTTTCTTTAAGATTATTTCGTATTCAGCGTAACATGCTTCTAAAGTGATTATTTTTTCTTCCGCTTCTTCAAGCGTAATACCTTTAGGTTCTTCCTCTTCCTCTTCTTCAGGCTCTACGACGATTTGACCTTTTGCCGCCGCGACTTGAGCAGGAATAGCTGCCACTTTTGAATCGTCATAATCAGGTGCATCAAGATCAATAAAGTCGGTCATGATGTCACTTAAACGCAGGCCATCTTCAGTGCCGATGGTTTTAAAATCAGCGACTATCATTTCAATGACAAAACGAGAACGAGCTACGGTACAAACGATTTGACGTTGACCGGCTTCGATACGACGAGCGATTTTTAATTCTTCAGGACGACTTAATAAACCCACTGAACCCATTTCCCGCATATACATTCTAACGGGGTCAGTGGTGCGGCCAAATTCACTATCAATCGCCGCTAATGCAGCAACTTCATCGGCAGCATCATCATCTGATGTGACTTCATTATTCGATAAATCATCGGTATCTTCAGGGGTATTTTCATGCACCTTAATCCCTAAATCATTAATCATGCTAACGATATCTTCAATTTGTTCAGGATCGACAATATCACTTGGTAAATGGTCATTTACTTCGGCATAGGTTAAATAACCTTGTGCTTTTCCGCGGGCAATTAATTGCTTAAGCTGAGATTGTTGTTGTTCTTGATTCATTATTCACTCTTGAAAATATCATGTTAATGGAGATTAAAAATATGTTATCGGTCGCCTAACATGGTTAATAATTGTTGTTGTTCGCTTGCATCTAAACCGCTTGCTTTTTCTTTAGCAATCAGTTCATTGAGGCAGTTTTCTTTACCTTGTTGCTGTAATCGTTCAATCGCCCCTATAAAATCAGCCGTTAAAGCCGCCCCTGATAAAGGAAAATCATGGTTCATCATAATATTAATATAACGTTCTTCTTGTTCACCACGAAAATACTCAATTAACCTTGGTAAATTAATATCGGGGTGCTGATTAATAATTTCAACCAGTCGTTGTAGTAAATCGGCCCCTGCTAATTTTAGTTGAGACCAATTGATGTTTTTTTCATTGATGTCAGCCACTAATTTAGGGTTTTGCAATAATAACGAAATCGCCCGCCTAACCGGTGATAGGTTACTATCGGCTAATTTTTGTTTACGTTTTACTGCAACGTGTTTATCACTAGTTTGAGGGGAAATCGTTAAACCTTGAATATTGGTTAGGTTTTGTAATCTTTCCACCATTAAATTTTTAAAAATGCCATCGGGTAAGGTTTTTAAATAGCCCTCTGCTTTATTGACTAAGCTGGCTCTACCTTCCATATGTTCTAAGTCCAGCCCTAAACTTAGGCGTTCAAAAAAGAATTCAGATAAACTTTGAGCATCTGTTATCGCTTGTTCAAACTGTTCACAGCCTTGTTGTCGAATAAAATCATCAGGGTCAACGCCTGAGTCTAATTGCATGATTTTAATTTGTCGTCCATCTTTAAGGCTGGGTAGGGCAGATAATACTCCCCGCCATGAGGCTTCACGTCCTGCTTTGTCGCCATCAAAACAAAAAATAATATGCGGACTAAAACGAAATAATAGTTCTAAATGCGCTTGTGAAATCGCAGTACCGAGGGTTGCCACGCCATAATTGATACCAAATTGAGCCAATGCAATCACATCTAAATAACCTTCAACAATCACAATTTGTTTAGGTTTTGGATTACATTTTAAAACTTCATACAAACCATATACTTCACGGCCTTTATGAAACACACTGGTTTCAGGTGAATTCAGGTATTTAGGCTGTGAATCATCAAGTACGCGACCGCCAAAGGCAATCACACGACCACGCCGGTCACGAATTGGAAACATAATGCGGCCACGAAAACGATCGTAAGCACTTTTATTTTGTTTCTCGCTGGCTAAACCTGCATCAACCACTTGTTTTGCGGTAAATTGTTGGCTGATATTATCCCAACTATCGGGGGCAAAGCCAATTTGATACTGTTGGGCAATTTTGCCGTTAATGCCTCTTTTTTTAAGATAATCAATCGCCGTTTGAGCAATGCTATGCTCTCTTAATTGCGCGATATAAAATTGATTAGCCAGTGTCAGCGTTTGTAAAATATCACCGCTATTATCTTGTTTTTGTGTCGTATGATGGGTATTAGTTTCTTTAGGGACATCCAATCCCATAAAGTCAGCAAGTTCTTCAACGGCTTCAACAAAATTTAAGTGGTTATAGTCAATTAAAAAACTAATGGCATTGCCGCCTACGCCACACCCAAAGCAATGATACAGTTGCTTACTTCGAGTGACAGCGAAACTAGGCGTTTTTTCAGTATGAAAAGGGCAGCAAGCCACATGGCTACTTCCCGATTTTTTTAAAGGTACATAACTATCAATCAAATCAATAATATCGACTCTAACGAGTAAATCATCAATGAATGACCGAGGAATCATGCCCGCCATACTTTATCCTTTAGGCGTTTAATAAAGCCTTGATTTTTGTACTCACCACTGACATATCAGCGCGTCCCACCATCTTGGGTCTTAAAATACCCATTACTTTACCCATGTCCTTGATAGAACTGGCATCGCATTCAGTAATCGTTGCTTGTACTAGCGCAGTGATTTCATCTTCAGTGAGTGCTTGCGGTAAAAATTCTTGAATAACGACAATTTCTTGTGCTTCAACATCGGCTAAATCATCACGCTGAGCATCACGATATTGTTTAATCGATTCTCTACGTTGTTTAAGCATTTTATCAAGCGTATTAATAACTTGAGCATCATCTAAAACAATACGTTGATCGACTTCCTGCTGCTTAATCGCTGCCATAATCAAGCGGATAACACCTAAACGGTCTTTATCCTTGCTTTTCATAGCCAGCGTTCTTTCATTTTTAAGACGTGCCTGTAAAGTGCTCATAATATAAACTTATAACTGAGGACGGCCACGACGTAAGTTTTTCAATGCATAACGTTCACGTGATAATTTTTTCAAATGACGTTTTACCGCAGCCGCTGTTTTACGTTTACGTTCTGCTGTTGGTTTTTCGTAGAATTCACGACGACGAACTTCAGATAAAACACCTGCTTTTTCACAAGAGCGTTTGAAGCGACGCAGAGCAATATCAAAAGGTTCGTTTTCTTTTACTTTAATTGAAGGCATAATTTTTTCCAGTTTGCTAAAATTTGTTTTGCTAACGCTAAGGCTTATTTATTAACAAGCTAGCCAGCGAAACCCTCGATTATATCAGCCAACTATTTTAAAATCAAAAACTCATGTATATTTTAGGCATAGAAACCTCTTGTGATGAAACAGGGGTCGCTCTTTATCACAGCGAAAAAGGACTTATTGAGCATACACTCTATAGTCAGATTGCAATGCATAATGAATATGGCGGCATTGTGCCTGAACTCGCCTCGCGTGACCATATTCGTAAACTCATTCCGTTAATCGATGAATGTTTGCAGCGTAGCCAGTTAAATCGCACCGATATTAATGGCATTGCTTATACCGCAGGGCCGGGCTTGGTAGGGGCGTTAATGGTCGGTGCGGCTACCGCTAAAAGTCTGGCATGGACATGGGATATTCCTGCGATTGGCGTCCATCATATGGAAGGGCATTTATTAGCGCCGATGTTAGAAGAATCGCCGCCTGAATTTCCATTTGTCGCCTTGCTGGTGTCAGGCGGGCATACTTTATTGGTTGATGTACAAGCCATTGGGCAATATAAATTACTCGGTGAATCACTCGACGACGCGGCAGGTGAAGCCTTTGATAAGACAGCAAAATTACTCGGTTTGGCTTATCCTGGCGGACCTTTATTAGCTAAACTAGCAGAACAAGGCGATACCTCGCGTTTTACCTTTCCACGCCCGATGACCGATAGACCGGGTTTAGATTTTAGTTTTAGTGGTTTAAAAACCTTCACCCTGAATACCTTTACTAAATCTGAGAAAACTGAACAAGATAAAGCCGATATTGCAGCCGCGTTTCAGCAAGCAACCGCGGATACCTTGGCGATTAAATGTAAACGGGCTTTGAAACAAACTGGTTATACGCGTTTAGTGGTGGCAGGTGGGGTTAGTGCAAATGTGTGTATTCGTGAGCGATTAACGGCGATGGTGGCAAAAGAAAGAGCGGAAATTTATTTTCCGCGTCTTGAGTTTTGTACCGATAATGGGGCGATGATTGCTTATGCGGGCTGTCAGCGTTTATTAGCAGGACAAACAGAATCGTTAATGATTAATGCCCGCCCACGTTGGCCGATTGATGAATTATATCAAGCAATAGATTAATCTTTTACCAAGTCAGCAGGGCTAGAAATAGTGTTATCGACAGTATCAGCGGTAGGGGCTTGTTGTTGTAAATGTGCAGGTGCTACTTTTGAAAGTGGCTCACCTTGTTTATTACCTTCACCATACATAATCGCGGCTGCCATCAAAATGAGACTACAAAAGACCACAATGACTAAACGGCTCGGTTCTTTTTCTTCCCACCAAAATAAAACTAATTGAGGTTTAAACATACCGGTAATGAAAATACCGATAGCTAGCACCATTAAATTAAACGCCCAGATAATCATATTTTTTCCTATATTTGTCAAAATTTGAGGGTATATTGTACTGATTCGGGATTGAAAGAAAATATTTTTAACGGAGAGCTTGAATATGTTAACAGGATCAGAAATAGAGATAGCCTATTGGCATTGGATGATATTAGGCATCGGTTTGGCAGTCGCAGAAATTTTTTTATTTAGTTTTGTTGCCTTATGGTTTGGTATAAGTGCTTTTATAGTCGGTATTTTATTATGGATAGTGCCACTATCATTAGGTATGCAACTCAGCATTTGGATTGTGTTATCCATTTTAACGGTGTATTTTTGGTTTAAATTATTTTCACCGCATTTAAAACGGCAAGGTTTAAGTAACGTTTTAGAAGAACAAGCGCTTATCGGGCAAATAGGCTTGGTGATTGATAATCATCTAGCAGAAGAAGGTAAAGGCGTATTACGTTTTTCAGTGCCTATTTTAGAGCGTGAAGAATGGTCGTTTTCATGCCATGATAAAGTTGAAGTGGGACAGCGGGTGATTGTTGATAAAATAGTCGGTGATGAATTGCAGGTGTCGGTGAAATAAGTTTATCTGGGGTGAGGCTTTAGACAGCCCTTAAAAAATAAAGGAATATTCTACAATGGACAAAAAATCACTGAGCGAAACGGATATTATTAGTAAATTCATCATGCCTGCTGTTCAAAATGCAGGCTGGGATTTAATGACGCAAATCCGCCAAGAAGTGTCATTACGCGATGGTAAAGTGATTGTGCGTGGTTCAATGGCTGTACGTCAAAGTGTAAAATCGGCTGATATTGTGTTGTATCATAAACCGAATTTACCGCTGGCGGTGATTGAGGCGAAATCAAATAAACATGAAATCGGTAAAGGCATGCAGCAGGGTATGGGCTATGCACGTTTACTGGAAGTGCCTTTTATCTTTGCCTCTAACGGAGATGGTTTTATTTTTCATGATAAAACCAATACAGTTCAGCTTGAAACAGAAATATCACTTGCCGATTTTCCAACGCCTGAAACGCTTTGGCAAAAGTATTGTATTTATCGTGGCTATAAAGCGACTCAACACCCATTAATTACGCAAGCCTATCATGATAATGGCAATGGTAAGACCCCGCGTTATTATCAATTAAAAGCGATTAATAAAACCATTGAAGCCGTATCAGAAGGCAAGAATCGTTTATTATTAGTGATGGCAACGGGGACAGGCAAAACCTATACCGCCTTTCAAATCATCTGGCGTTTATGGAAAGCGCGTCAAAAGAAACGCATTTTATTTTTAGCCGATAGAAATATTCTTGTTGATCAAACCCGCACCAATGATTTTCAGCCCTTTGGTACGGCAATGACGAAAGTGACAGGGCGTACTGTTGATCCTGCTTTTGAAATTCATCTTGCTTTATATCAAGCCTTAACAGGTCCTGAAGAAAATCAAAAAGCTTATAAACAGGTCAATCCAGATTTTTTTGATTTAATTATTATTGATGAGTGTCATCGTGGCAGTGCTTCTGAGGATAGTGCATGGCGTGAAATTTTAGAATATTTTAATTCTGCTACGCAAATAGGTTTAACCGCGACCCCGAAAGAAACCAAAGCAATCTCAAATACGGATTATTTTGGCGAGCCTATTTATACCTATTCTTTAAAAGAAGGCATTGAAGATGGGTTTTTAGCCCCTTATAAAGTGGTGCGAGTGGATATTGATGTGGATTTACAAGGCTGGCGACCTGATAGCGGTCAAATAGATAAAAATGGTGAAGTGATTGCAGACCGTATTTACAATCAAAAGGATTTTGATCGTACATTAGTGATTGATGAGCGTACCGAATTAGTCGCACAAACCATTAGCAGCTACTTGAAACGGACAGACCCGATGGCAAAAACCATTGTGTTTTGTAATGATATTAATCATGCCGATCGTATGCGTCGTGCGTTGATTAATCTTAATCCTGAGCAAGTGGCTAAAAATGATAAATATGTGATGAAAATTACTGGTGATGATGAAATAGGTAAAGCCCAGCTGGATAATTTTATTAATCCTAAAAAAGCTTACCCTGTTATTGTGACTACCTCTGAATTAATGAGTACAGGTGTCGATGCTAAAACCTGCAAATTAATTGTGTTAGATCAAAATATTCAATCCATGACCAAATTTAAGCAAATTATTGGTCGGGGGACGCGCATAGATGATCGCTATAATAAATTATGGTTTACCATTTTAGATTTTAAAAAAGCCACTGAATTATTTGCTGATGACGGCTTTGATGGCATTCCTGAAAAAATTCTCATCACCAATCCAGAAAGCATTATTGATGATAAAGATGAGTTTATTTATGCACTGAATGCGTCTGATGAAGAACAGGCTAATAATGTTAGCGAACCTAACACTGAGTATAATTCTAATGGTGGCGCGGCGTTGGGTGCTGATAAATTTAGTGATGAAGAATGGCTAGAAGATGAAAAAACAGCGTATGTTAAATTCCATATCGCTGGGGTGACCGTTAAGAAAATAGCCGAACGGGTGCAATATTACGGCACTGATGGAAAATTAGTCACTGAGTCTTTTAAAGATTACACGCGTAATACGGTTAAAAAACAATTCACCTCGCTCGATGATTTCACCCGTAAATGGCAAGCGGCTGAACGTAAGCAAGTGATTATTGATGAGTTGGCAATGGCTGGGGTTATTTGGGAGGCTTTAGATTCTGACACCCATAAGGATTTAGACCCTTTTGATTTAATTTGTCATATTGCATTTGATCAGCCGCCTTTAACACGCCAAGAACGGGCTAATAACGTCAAAAAAAGAAATTATTTCACTCAATATTCAGATGTGGCACAAAAAGTTTTAAATGCCTTGTTAGATAGCTACGCAGATGAAGGGGTTAAGGCAATTGAAGGTAAGGATGCTTTAAAAGCAAATACCATTATTCCTTTTGGTCGCCCTTTAGAAATCGCTAAAAAAGTTTTTGGTAGTCCTCAAAAATATAATGCCGCTATTACCGTACTAGAAAACAAGCTTTATCAAAATGAAGCCTAGCAAAAATAGGCTCAACAACTTAGAATTATAGCTATAATAATAGCCATAACTTCAAGGGGATCATTATGAAAGTCAGTACAATAGCTGAAGCAAAAAATAATTTATCGCATTTAATTCATCAATTAGATGCCGAAGACATGATTCAACTCACTCGACATGGAAAACCTGTTGCAGTAATGATGTCAGAGGATCATTATAAAAAGCTCAGCTCTCCTACTAAAAATCTTAATACCACAATTTTAAACTGGCGATATCAGCAAGATAAATTATCCGATGGATTCAACGAGGATACGCTGCAATCTATGCGTTCGGAAGCAAAAGGACGTGATTTTTTATGGGACGAATAAAGTATTTATTAGACACTAATATCCTCTCAGAACCCGCTAGAAAAATACCTAATCTTCAGGTTATGCAAAATTTTCATCAATATGATGGACAATATGCGACGGCTGCGATTGTCTGGCATGAACTGTACTACGGATGTGAATTACTCGCAGATTCAAAAAGAAAAATACAATTAAAAAGCTATTTACACGCTTTAGAAGAGGGTGGGTTAGTTATTTTAAATTATGACCAACAAGCCGCAGAATGGTATGCAAAGCAGCGTGCAACGCTAAAAATACACGGTAAAACACAAGCCTATGCGGATGGAGAAATCGCCGCTATCGCCGCCGTTAATCAATTAACTCTGGTCACGCGAAATATTGATGATTTTGTTAATTTTAACGGTTTAGCCCTAGAAAACTGGTTTAAATAATCCTTTACTCAGAGAAAATCATGTCAGTCAGTTCAGTTATAAAGTCCATTCAAGATATTATGCGTAAAGATGCGGGGGTTGATGGCGATGCCCAGCGTTTAGGTCAAATGTCGTGGTTATTGTTTTTAAAAATATTTGATGCTCAAGAAGAAGAGTTAGAATTTACGTTAGATCATTATCAAGCACCACTGCCTGAACAATATTTATGGCGACACTGGGCGGCTGATAATCAAGGCATCACCGGTGATGAATTACTGAGCTTTGTTAACGAACAGTTATTTCCTGATTTAAAAAATCTAATTGCCCCGATTGATAATAATCCGCGTGGTTTTGTGGTGAAAGCAGCGTTTAGCGATGCTTTTAATTACATGAAAAACGGCACGCTGTTACGTCAAGTGATTAACAAGCTCAACGAAATTGATTTTACCGACTCGCAAGAGCGGCATTTGTTTGGTGATTTATACGAACAAATCTTAAAAGATTTGCAGAGTGCAGGCAACGCGGGTGAGTTTTACACGCCAAGAGCGGTGACCAGTTTTATGGTGAATCGGGTTAATCCACAATTGGGTGAAAGTATTATGGATCCTGCGTGTGGCACGGGGGGATTTTTAGCCTGTGCGTTTGAACATGTTAAAAAATCCATTATCAATACCAGCACCGATTTACCGATGCTACAAAAGCAAATTCATGGTGTGGAGAAAAAACAATTACCGCATTTGCTTTGCACCACTAATATGCTGTTGCACGGTATTGAAGTGCCTGTACAAATTAAACACGGCAATACCTTAAGCAAGCCGCTGTCCAGTTGGGATGATGAGCTTGATGTTATTGTCACCAATCCACCGTTTGGCGGCACCGAAGAAGACGGGATTGAAAAAAACTTCCCTGCTGAATTTCGGACGCGTGAAACCGCTGATTTATTCTTACAACTGATTATTGAAGTGCTAAAAGAGGGCGGTCGTGCCGCTGTGGTGTTGCCTGATGGGACTTTATTTGGTGAAGGTGTCAAAACCAAGATTAAAAAGCTACTGACTGAAGAATGTAATTTACACACCATCGTGAGGTTACCCAATGGGGTGTTTGCACCTTATACGGGGATTAAAACCAATATTTTATTTTTTACCAAAGGCAAACCCACCGAAAATATCTGGTATTACGAACATCCTTACCCAGAAGGCGTAAAAAATTACAATAAAACCAAACCGATGAAGTTTGAAGAATTTCAAACCGAAATAGACTGGTGGGGTGATGAAGCGGATGGTTTTGCGGCACGGGTCGAAACTGAACAGGCGTGGAAAGTCAGTATTGATGACATTATTGAGCGTAATTTTAATCTGGATATTAAAAATCCACATGTCGGTGAAGTGATCACTCATGATCCAGAAGAATTACTGACTGATTACGCTAGCCAACAAGCCGATATTCAGGTTTTACGCGACCAACTGAAAACGATTTTAAATGATGCTTTACTGCCAGCAGGCATTAAAAAATGAATGAGATCGTTATTTTTGAAAGTACTAATGGTGAAATTCAAGTACAGCTTGAACAGGAAACGGTTTGGTTGAGTCAAGCTGTCATGGCAGAGTTATTCGATACTTCAACGGATAATATAAGTCTGCATCTAAAAAAAATTTATAGTGATGGAGAATTGGAAGAAAGTTCAACTACCGAGGATTACTCGGTAGTTCGTCAAGAGGGAAATAGGCAGGTTAAACGTCAGATTAAACACTATAATTTAGATGCCATTATTTCTGTCGGATACCGTGTACACAGCAAAATGGCGACTCGTTTTCGCCAATGGGCAACTAAGTTATTAAAACAACATCTAACTCAAGGTTACACACTAAATAAACAGCGTTTTGAAGACAATGCACTTGAATTAGAAGCCGCCCTAAAACTCATCAAAAAAGCATCGCTTTCACCCGAACTTAATAGTGATACGGGCAGAGGCTTAGTTGAAATAGTCAGCCGCTACACACAAACCTTTTTGTGGTTACAGCGTTATGATGAAGGTTTATTAAACGAACCCAACGGCAATATAGGCGGGAAATTACAAAGCTTTGCGCAAGCCAGCCAATCATTGGCTGAATTAAAACAAAGCTTAATAAAACGCGGTGAAGCGACTGATTTATTCGCAAAACCGCGCGGCGATGGTTTAGCGACCTTATTGGGTAATTTAGAGCAAACGGTTTTTGGTGAGCCAGCCTATC
>ENA-ORXI01001388-ORXI01001388.1-sediment-metagenome-genome-assembly--contig:-NODE-1388-length-18786-cov-17.279384_pt1 | contig 18786 bp, 14 predicted proteins | sample MGYA00237861_ERZ511468 | MGnify/ENA primary metagenome ERZ511468 (study PRJEB26299, sample SAMN06266213) | sediment metagenome | isolation source: Hudson Canyon methane seep mesocosm | place...
CCATGTGAAAGTAGGGAATTGCCAAGCTTTTAAATCGAAAACCCAGTCTTTAACGAGACTGGGTTTTTTTTTGCCTGTGATTTATATATTTGAGGGTAAAATAGTAGGCATTGTATATTAGTAATAATAAATAGGCGTTTTGATGGTAAATGAAGTTTCTCTTAACCGTATAGATTATGCTTTTTCAAAGTTTATTGGTATAAAGTCTGAGTTAAAAGATGAGCAAAGAAAAAATCTTGAGTGCATTATTGCTAAATTATCAAATATATATAGTCAAGGCCATAGCTTTTTAGAGGTAAATGATGAAGATGAATCAATTATTATTTTATCTGGAATGGCTGCCAATGAAACATCACCATTAGTCCTAGTTAATAAACAATTATACCTACAGCGCTACTGGGGTTATGAAGCTCAATTGGCTGAAAAACTTAAAGAGATAAGTAAGGGCGGGGCAGGTGTCATTGTTGAAAATGCAATCATAAACCGTTATTTCCCAATAACTGAAGAAGTTGACTGGCAAAGAGAGGCAGCAAAAGCAACGCTAGACTCTCATTTAACGATAATAACGGGAGGGCCAGGAACAGGTAAAACGACAACTATTGTAAAAATCTTAGCTTTACTGCAGGAACTATCTGAAACCCCCTTCAATATTGCATTAGCTGCGCCAACTGGAAAAGCTGCAAACAGGTTACAAGAATCAATTGCTGGTCATAAGAATGGCCTGAACTGTTCTGACTTAATTAAAGAGTTTATTCCCGAACAGGTCGTTACCATTCATCGATTACTAGGTGCTAAACCTCCATCCCCTTATTTTAGGTACGATGCTAAGTGTCAGCTTCCGTATGATATTGTTGTAATTGATGAAGTTTCGATGATTGATCTACCATTAATGAGTAAATTAGTTGCTGCTTTGAAAGTAGGTGCTCGGCTTATTTTGTTGGGTGATAAGGACCAACTTTCATCGGTGGATGTTGGAAGTGTCTTGGCAGATTTAAGTTCTGCCTTACCTGAGCATACCCAGGAGCTTAAAACGACATATCGGTTTTCACAAAATATTCAGGAATTTTCTCAAGCAATTAATCTCCAGAAAGCTGAATTAGCATGGGAAGTTTTAAAAAATGATGATGCTGACGTCTGTGAATTAAAAGGAGATTTAATAAATTATATTGCTGATAAATATGTTGATTATTTATCCTTGATTACGCAGAGTTCAGATTTTATAGAGAGCTTTAATGAGTTCAGTAAATTTCAAGTGCTATGCGCTACAAGGCAAGGGCTAAATAGTGTCAGTGATATTAATTCACGGGTTACTCTTGAATTAAGGGAGCGTAAATTAATTGCTCATACGGCTGAGTGGTACAGTGGCCGTCCTATTATGGTGACGCAAAATGATAGTGTTTTACAGCTTTATAATGGAGATATAGGGATTTGTATGCCAGATGTAGAAAGTTCTGGACAGTTAATGGTGTTTTTTGTATTGGCTAACGGTGTAGTTAGAAAGTATATGCCCGCAAGGTTGCCCCATTGTGAGACTGTGTATGCAATGACGATACATAAAAGCCAAGGGTCAGAATTTGATGAAGTTTTATTGATATTACCTGATAAAGTAAGCCCTATTTTAACAAAGGAGCTTATTTATACGGGAATTACTAGGTCTAAAAAAGTGATTAAACTTTATACAACTAAAGAGGTGTTTCTACAAACGGTTCAACGAAAAGTCGAGCGGTTTAGTGGTTTAGCAGATAAGCTCAAGAATAGCTTGAGCTGACTGTACTCAAGCTACTGAATAAAGAGAGCCTTATTTTAATTTGGCTTCCATTTCGTCTACGCGACTTTCTAAAGCTTCTAATTTAGTGCGTGTTTTAGCTAATACGCCTTTTTGAACCTCAAATTCTTCGCGTGTAACAAGGTCCATTTTTCCCAGTGCGCTTTGTATAATTGCACGAAAATTCTTTTCCATATCTTCTTTTAAATTACTGAACCCAGGAGGAACAGCATCACTTAGGCGGGTAGCAAGGTCATCAATTGATTTTGGGTCAAACATAAAAATTCCAATTTTGTAAATATAATTAAGCTTAGCTTAAACTAAGCCAGAGTTGGTGACTGATACATACTCTCGACAGATTTTTTCTATATCATTTTGAGTAAGTGCTTGTTGCATCAATAAACAGTAATAGTGATCTTTTTCTTCACTAAAGGTAATACAGTTTTTGCACTGACCAAAACTACTCGTTCCATTTACATTCTGTAAAGCAACAAGAGCCTCATATAAGGCTGCACTGATAGAATCAAATTGTTTATTTTCAATAGCTTTCTCTGCTTTAGTGAAAACATCAAAAGGCGTAATACTACTTAAAGTATCTAAACCTGCAGGGAGTATTCTAAGGTGAACAATTCGTTTGTCATGCTCATCTTGAGTTTTTTCAATAAAGCCTTTACGTACTAAAACTTGAAGCGTTTGTGATACGGTTCCTTTAGTTAAACCTAGGTAATCAGTCACAGCCGCAGGTGAGTCACTAAAGCGATTACAGTTCGCTAAATAATCGAGAGTTTGAACATGTACTGGCTGTAAGCCAAGTGAAGAGTATTTTTTTCGTTGCTCAGCACGTAACAGGGTACTAATTCGTTCAATTAATTTTAAAGTTGTTAATTTATGCATGTTCTTATTTTAGCATTACTATGGCTGGGTATAAACTAAAGGCATTTTTTTGTTATATTATGTCGTTACTTTCCAACACAAAAAGAGCTAAAAATCTTCCCTAAAAGGTCGTCAGTGGTGAACTCCCCAGTGATTTCGGATAAGTATTGTTGTGCCTGCCTTAGGTCTTCAGCAACTAGCTCGCCAGCTTGGTTGTTTTGTAGTTGCTCTAAGGCATTTTGTGTAAATTGCAAGCCTTGCTCTAAGGCTTCAATATGACGTCGGCGAGAAATAAATATATTATCCGTTACACTATCAAAGCCAACACTTTGCTTTAAGTGTTGCTTTAATAAATTTATCCCTGATTCTTGTTTCACAGAAAGGTAGATTTTAGTTCCACTTTCATTTTCAATTATGTCTGCAGGAATATTTAATAAATCAATTTTATTGTAAATTTTTGTAATACTAATATTGCTAGGTAAAGTACTTTCAATATTTTCAGGTTCTGGGTTATTAGCATCTATAAGCAATAAAATTTTATCTGCTTGTTGTATTTCTTTATGAGCTCTACGAACACCTTCTTGTTCGATAGCATTATCACTATCTCGTAGTCCCGCGGTATCAATGATATGTAGAGGCATACCGTCTATTTGTATGCGCTCTTTAAGTACATCACGAGTGGTGCCGGCAATGTCGGTAACGATGGCGGCATCGTGTCCTGCTAATGCATTTAGGAGGCTGGATTTACCCGCGTTGGGTTTACCTGCTAGGACGACTGTCATGCCGTCTCGTAATAAACGGCCTTGTTGAGCAGTTTTTAAAATTGTTTGGATAGAACTTAATAAACGTTTAATTCGGTTCTCAACAACTCCATCACTTAGAAAGTCTATTTCTTCATCAACAAAATCAATCGCAGCTTCAACATAGATTCTTAGCTCTGTTAATTCCTCAACAAAGTGGTTAATTTGTTCAGAAAAGACACCTTGCATGGATTTTTGAGCGGAACGAGCAGATAGCTCCGTACTACTTTCAATTAAGTCAGCAATGGCCTCTGCTTGAGCTAAATCGAGCTTGCCATTTAAGAATGCACGCTCCGAGAATTCGCCAGGATTAGCTAAACGAGCCCCAAGGCTTAGAATACGCCTAAGAAGCATATCCAGAACGACTGACCCGCCATGACCTTGTATTTCAACGGTATCTTCACCGGTAAACGATGCAGGGTTAGGAAAAAATAAAGCTAAACCAGAATCAATGATTCTTTTATCAGATTCATAAAAAGTTGCATAGTGGGCATGCCTTGCTTGAAGTGTTTTATTAGTCAGTTGCAAAGCAATATTATGGGCCTTACTACCGGAAATTCTAATAATGCCAACCCCACCATTTCCAGGCGGTGTTGCAATAGCTGCAATTGTATCTTGAGAGGTGATATTCATAAGAAGCTCAATAAAAAAGCCGAATCAGCTAATGCATGATTCGGCTTGATATGTTGGTGGTTTAAATAATTGTACTAATCACTACCAACAATTTTTTTAGTGATATACCACTGTTGAATAATAGATAAAGTATTGTTTGTTACCCAGTAAAGAACTAAGCCAGCAGGGAAGAACAAGAAGAATACAGTAAATACAATTGGGAACATACGCATGATTTTTGCTTGTAATGGATCTACAGGGGCAGGGTTTAACCTTTGCTGTAGGAACATTGTGATTCCCATGATAACAGGTAGTACAAAGTATGGATCTTTAGCTGATAAATCTTGAACCCATAATAGGAATGGCGCTTGTCTCAGTTCTACTGTTTCAATCAATACCCAGTACAGTGAAATAAAGACAGGAATTTGCACCATAATCGGTAAACAGCCACCCATAGGGTTAACTTTTTCCTTACGGTATAGCCCCATCATTTCTTCGTTAAAGCGTTGTCGATCATCCCCGTAGCTTTCTTTTAATTGAGCTAAGCGAGGTTGAAGTTTACGCATTTTTGCCATTGACTTGTAACTAGCAGCAGATAATGGGAAGAAAAGTGCCTTAATGCATAAGGTAACTCCCATAATCGCAAACCCCCAGTTCTGAATATAGTCATGAATAAAGTTCAATAAACTATAGATAGGTTTTCCGATGACAGTCAGCCAGCTGTAATCTACCGTTAATTCAAGGCCCGGAGCAATAGCTTCCATAGTGGGTTGAATTTTTGGGCCTACAAATAATTGACTATGGAAAGTATCAGAGCTATTAGCAGTAATAGTTAAAGGGTTTGAATAAGATCCAATAACATAACGCGCATCACTTAACTCTTTAGTAAAGAAGTGCTGTTCATCTGCAACAGGCGGAACCCATGCAGTTGCAAAGTAATGTTGAATCATTCCAGACCAGCCACCAATTGATTTAACTTTTAAGTCAACCTCAGCCATATCTTCGAAATCAATTTTTTGAAATTTCTCTTCCTCAGTGTATACAACACCCCCCGCATAAGTACGGATAAAGGTATTTCCTTGCTCGTCACTATAAGGCACTCTAAGAAGTTGAGTGTATTGACGCCCAGACCAGCTCTTTGCAGAGTTATTGTCAACTTTTTGTGCGAGTTGAATCGCGTAGCTACCACGAGTAAAGGTATAAGTTTTAGTGTAAATTAAACCTTCATTATCAGCCCAGGTAAGAGGAACAGAAAGTGTATTTTCACCTGCTTTAAGTTCGTAATTACTTTTAGTACTGAATAATTCGACATTATGGCTAGGCAGGGCAGTAGAGTCGCCGCTACTAATAAGGCCACTTTGTCCTAAAAATAGTTTTTCTGGACTACCATCGAGTAAGCGAACTAGCTCGTCTTCACCTTTGACTATGGAGTAATCTAATAGATCAAGATTACGTATTGTTCCGCCCTTAGTGTCAATTTCTAAGTGATAAACATCTGTAGTAACTGTAATGATGCTTTTTGTGGCGCTTTCAAATACAGGTAGTTCAGAGTTATTTGCAGGTGCGGGAATAATGTTGCCATTACTATCTACAATAGTTTGTTGGGCAGTAGTTTCAGGCTTTGGGCCGTAGTCTGCTTGCCATGCTTCCCATAGCATTAAGGAAATCATCGATAAAATTACGATGAGTACAAATCTTACATTTTCCATTTTTACTTACCAACTTTTTTGGGTACAGGATCATCAAATTCACCATCATGGAAAGGGTGACACCTCAATAATCGTTTTATTGTGAGATAGGAGCCGATGAGTGCGCCATGCACTGTAATGGCTTGCATAGCATAGCTCGAACAAGTGGGGTGAAAGCGACAGTTACTGCCTAGTAAAGGGCTTATAAAATACTTATAAAACCTAAGTAGGGCTATGAGAAGGGAACGCATCGCTTTGTTACTTTAAGCCAATGCTTATCTAATGAACTTTGCAGTGTTTTTGAGTTTGCAGTTGCCGCATCCCTGCGTGCAGTTACAACAAGATCGAGATTAGGCATTTGATGTTGTTGTAATCTAAAGCTTTCCCGGGCAGATCGTTTGATTTTATTTCTATCAACAGCGCGTTTAATATGCTTCTTTGCTATAGCAAGCCCTAATCGAGGGTGCTCTAGTTCATTAACAATTGCTAGCACAGTAAAATACTTATCGGTAGATCTTTCCGGTTTTGCAAAAACACGTTTGAATTCAGCCGGTTCTCGTAACCGTACGGACGCTGGAAAACTGAAGGCTTTCTGAGTCAACGGTTAAAGAGCTAGTACGTGACGACCTTTTGCTCTACGTGCATTGATTACTCTGCGGCCACCTACAGTTGCCATTCTTGCACGAAAACCGTGAGTACGAGCGCGTTTGATTTTACTTGGTTGGAAAGTTCTTTTCATCTTAATGATTCCTAAGCGTTAAAAAAATGGATAAAAAAGTTCTGGAATAATATGAAATTATTAGCCTTTTGTCAATGAATGATCAAAATCGTTTAAATGTTTTGTTATAACGAGTGAGTCAAAGTCTATGATTTCCTATCATCTACCGTCATTAATCGCGCAGCTAAATCGTGATCTGAGTATGTTTCTAAGGCGTGCCCAACTTTACGACAACTTCCGCTGCTACGTGCATAGTGCGCGCTAAATTCATCAATAAAAACTAAGATGGAATGATCCATTAAATAGCCTTGAGAAAAATCAAAAGTTACATTTTTCCCAGGGGCTATATTATCGACAGCTTTTTTTAAGGGTAAAAAATTAGAGAATAATGCTGAGCCGATTATTTTTACAGTGACATTGTTACCGACTTCAGTAATTGTAAAATGAATCTTAAATAAATTATTGACCCATACGCCGCGAGATAGATGCAGGAGAAGCTTTACAAAGACACCAAAAAAGACACCCACTAATAGGTTTGACGCTAATACCGCTAAAATAGTGACTATAAATAGAAATAGCTGGTCTTTACCGATAGCGAGTACTTGTGCAAATACTTGGGGCGTTGCTCGACGGTAACCTACAAAAACCAGTAAAGCCGCTAAAGAAGCATGTGGAATATTGTGTATAAAATGAGGAAAGAGCGCCACAAAAACAAGTAGTATCAAGCCGTGAAAGAAGTTCGCCCAACCTGTTTTTGCACCACCTTCAACATTTGCCGAACTACGTACAAATTCGGCGATCATAGGTAAGCCGCCCAAAAAACCAGAAACAACATTACCCATACCAACGGCTGATAAATCAGCATCTAAATCAGTGGGTCTTTTATACGGGTCAATTTTTTCTGCCGCGGTGGCGCTTAATAAACTTTCAAGGCTGGCAACCATGCAAATAGTAATCGTTGCTATCCAAAACTCAACAGTCCCTATTTTGGAAAAATCAGGTAGGAAGAAATACTCAGAAATATTAGTGGGGATATCAACTAAAAAAGGGGGCGAGATTAGATGCTCGTGTAATTCAGCTTGCCAAAAATGATAGTGATCATGTTCAATACCAAAAAATTGAGCTAAGCCCATACCTATGATTAGGACAACGATAGGCGCAGGAATTTTACCTAATTTAGTTTGATTTAAAAGAGGCCAAAAAAGAAGTATGCCAAAAGAAATTAAACCGATTGTAGCAATCTCGGGAGTCGAGTTAATTAAGCTATTAGGGATTTGTGCAATATAGGAAAAAAGACTACCAGGTTCGGGAGTTGCGCCTAGCATGACATGAGTTTGCCTAGCAATAATACTAATGCCCATTGCAGCTAACATTCCGTGAACGACAGGGGTAGGGAAGAATGCACTTAAACTCCCGAGCTTGTAGCGCCCCATAATGACTTGAATTAAGCCTGTTATCATGACGGCAGCAAGGGTATAGCGATAGCCTGACATCATATCGCCATCACTTAGCGATTCTACAGCAGCCAGCATGACGACAATTAAACCACCGGCAGGGCCATTAATAACAATATAGGAGCCATTTAGGCGTGAAACCAATAATCCGCCCACGACAGCAGTAATAATCCCAGCAGAAGGCGGAAAGCCAGAACCAATAGCAATACCTAATGATAAAGGTAAGGCAATAAGGAAAACAAAAAAACCCGCTTGTATATCGCTGCGCCAGTTTTCTTTTAGGCCGTCGATTCCCGTTTTAGGAAGTGTAGTATGTGTGTTCATAATGGGTATATTGGCTGAGTGACTCACAATTCTAGCAATTTTGGTGTATAAAAGCAGTTCAAATTATGTATAGGTAGAAATTTTCCTGATTCTCCGTAAGTTTCATAACGAGCTACAAAGAATGGCAACCTTTAGCTAAAGGTTGTGGGTAACCAGGAATCCTTAAAAAATTAATTAATCACTTAATGAGAGACGCCATCACGCTTAAGCACTTTCAAAAAAGTGCACCATAAAATATAGAGGTCAAATAGGAATGATTGTTTATTTAAATACTCAACATCTAAGCTAACTTTTTGTGGGATAGGCAGTTCATCACGTCCATTTACCTGAGCCCAACCCGTTAAACCAGGCATTAGCTTTTCTACTCCCTGTTGCGACCGTAAGCTGATTAAATCATCTTGGTTAAAGAGAGCTGGACGCGGGCCTACAAAACTCATATCCCCTTTAAAGATGCTCCATAACTGGGGGAGCTCATCTAAACTTGATTTACGTAAAAAATCGCCAATAGGAGTTAGCGCCTTGTGCGGGTCAGTTAATAAGTGAGTAGCAACTACGGGTGTGCCTGTTTTCATGCTTCTAAATTTAGGCATACGAAATAAGTGATTGCTCTGCCCTACTCGGTCAGACCAATATAGAATAGGACCGAGCGAGGTGAACTTAACCATTAGGGCGGTGATCAATAATGGAATAGCTAATACAATAAAAACAAGGGTAGCTAAAATAAGATCAAAAGTACGCTTCATAGAGTTAAGGCCTTATCTTTCGTCAGGAGATGTAAATTCAGGAACTAGTATTTTTAATTGTTTGAGAACATGTGTGGAATCTCTGTCATTACAGGCTATCAATAAGTTCTCCATTTTACTTTGCCAAACTATTTTCTCATAAGCTCTTGCTTTAGCTAAAAAGAGCTTTTCAAATCCAGTTCCTTGTAATGATTCTTGCTCATGAAATAATTCTTCATGTAATTTTTCACCGGCACGTAAGCCAATATATTTTATCTTAATATCAGCTCCAAGCCTTAAGCCACTTAAGTGAATCATTTGTTCTGCCAAATAACTGATTTTAATAGGTTGGCCCATATCTAAAACATAAATCTCACCACCCGTACCCACAGCTTCGGCTTTCATGATAAGACGACAGGCTTCTGGGATCGTCATAAAGTAGCGAGTCACATCAGGGTGCGTGACCGTAACAGGCCCTCCTGATTTAATTTGCTGACGAAATAGAGGAACGACACTCCCCGCAGAATCTAGTACATTACCAAAGCGCACCGTAATAAATGACGTATGTTCAGATTGAGCATTATAATTTTGACATAAAATTTCTGCTGCTCGTTTAGTAGCACCCATCACATTAGTTGGGTTAACCGCTTTATCAGTAGAAATTAACACAAAACGTTCGATCTTTTCAGACAACGCTAAGTCAGCCACATTTTTAGTGCCCACCAAATTATTTTGAACAGCGACTAAGGTTTGTTCTTCCAATAAAGGAACATGCTTATAAGCGGCTGCATGAAAAATAATTTGAGGTTTTTCTTGCTGAATAGCCTCTTTTAAAGACATTTTATCGACAACACTGCCTAAAATGGCCTTATGTTGCAAATCAGGGAAGTCACGATTTAACAGTGAATTTACCTGGTATAAATTAAATTCAGACTGGTCATAGATAATTAAGGACTCAGGAGAAACACGGGCTAATTGCTGGCAAAGCTCAGAACCAATAGAGCCTCCACCGCCAGTGACTAAAATACGTTTACCCGATAAGCTTGCTTGGATTCTTTTCCAGTTTAAATGAACTGGCTCACGGCCTAAAATATCCGTAATAGCAACATCTCGTAAATTACCTTTAGAAATATCACAAGAAATTAACTCCTTAACGGTGGGTAAGGTTTTAAAAGGGGTATGGGATTGCTCACATGCCTCAACAATACGCTGCATATCGATTGCTGATGCTGAAGGAATCGCAATTAGTATAATATTTATATCGTATTTGGACACATACTCAGTCATTAAATGCGTATCAAAAAGTACAGGAAGTCCACGAATAGAGCGAGACTTTTTGCTTTTACTATCATCAACAAAAGCAATAGGTAATAATCCACTATCCTCTTGTAGTAAATCACGGGCTAACATATCCCCAGCAGCCCCCGCACCAACAATAAGGGCTCTCATGGCGTTCGGTTCATGCTTTACGCAGTCAGTATAGTAGCGATAAATTAACCGAGGAATACTTAATAATAATAATAAGAAACAGCCATAAAGAGGCAGAACTGAGCGTGGGATAAAAGCCAAGCGGTTATAGATAAACAAGCTACCTGCAATAAAAAAGACACCAAAAAAAACAGCTTTAAAAATACGAATTAAATCCGGTAATGAGGAAAAGCGCCAGACGCTGTTATATAGACTAAAATACCAAAAAATAGAAGACTGAAGAGCTAGAATAAAGGGGAGATAAAGTAAAGCATTTGTAATAAATTCACTTGGAATAATATTTAAATCAAAATAGAACCAAAATGAAAGCATCCAAGCAAGGGAAACCATCACCGTGTCATGTACTATGATGGTCATTCGTGATTTAAAGATAATTTGATTTATGAGCATTTGTATTAGGTAGGTGAATTCATAATTATATGCAAGTTATCAATGGTAAGGTTTTTATGATAGATCAAATGACTTAGGGCGGTAGCCAAAGTGCAAAGATGCATCAGTATGGTCAAAAGTTAAATCATTATTCATACGCTCAGCCATCGCTGGGGACCAGTTACGGTAGCGCGGAAATATCCGCAAACAAAATACTGCTACTTTGAATAGATTTAGTGGAATAGAAATAAACCGTGGCTTTTTTTCAAGAGTAATAAAAATTCGCTTTACCATTTCTTTATAACTAAGCGTTTCTGCTCCTGAAATGTTGTATATGTAATTAGAAACCTTTGGGTGTTGAATTGATAAAATACAGGCTGTTGCAACATCATTCGCATGCACAGGCATTCTCAAGCCTTTAGCTTGCCCCAGTAAAGGAAAAAAGCCAAAGCGTTTAATAAATCGAGTGATTTCAGCAATATTTTTATCTTTATTAAAGCCATAAATTAATGTCGGGCGTAAAATGATCCAATTTATATTCTTTTTCTCTGCCCATAGTTTTAACTCTTTTTCGCTTGATTGCAGGCGTTTTGCGGTATTAACTTCCAGGGTATCTGAGGAGTTTTGTTTGCTAACCGCACTGGTTGAAGATAATGCGACGATGCGTTGAACACCATAAGTTTCAAGCATTTGTAAATATTCAGGTAGCACCCAGATAGGAGCAGCACAAATCCAGTGGCTAATGGTAATCTTTAAAGCTTGAGTTGTTGAGCTAATTTGAACCCATTGAATATTACCGTTTGATAGCTCTGGTTCAGAACGAGAAAACGCGTATACCTGAACGTCTACATAGCTTAATTCAGTCAATACACGTCGACCTACTAAACTGCTAGCGCCAATCACGCCTATACATTTCATCTTAAACTGAAGGTTTAATCATGTTAAAAATCCGGCGTAGGTTAAGAAAACTAGCAACCAATAAAAAACGAAAACTAACGCCGATAATGACTAAAGCCATTAATGGTTTAGAGTATTGGTGTTTAAAAAATTTATTATAAAAGCGAATCATACCTTTATGTTTATGCCATTCAACAAAAATTTTACGAGATTTGCTACAAGCCCCCAGCGCATGAGTAACCTTTGCATCGGGTACAAATAATATTTTCCAGCCTTTTTGTCGAAAGCGCATACACCAATCTAAATCTTCGCAGTGTAAAAAATAGCCTTCATCCCATAAACCTACCTCTTCAATGGCTTCACGCTTCACCAGCATACAAGCACCAGAAATAGCTTCTACTTCAATTGGCTGGGTAGGTAATGGTTGCTTATGCAAATGGAAATCAAAAAATAAATCTGGCCAGTATTTGGCTAAATGATGCAAGTTAAAAGCCCGAACAAAAGAACGCCAAGGAGTCGGGATAGCGCGACGACCACCTTGTTGCTCAGAACCATCGAGGTTAGTTAATAGGCCGCCGACCATGCCAATGCTTGGGTCAGAGTTTAGAGTATTTATTAAAATACGGATTGTATCTTTATCTAGTTGACAGTCGGGATTTAAAAAAAGCACATAATTACTATTAGAGTGCTTATATCCGATATTGCAAGCGGCTGCAAACCCGAGATTTTCAGTATTACTTAATATTGAAAGGTGCTTAGATTTTATTGACCGTAAGCTCTTTAGACTATTATCACTGGATGCATTATCAATGACAATGACACCGTTGGTATGAGGTGAAAAAGTACTAATAATACAATTAGATAAAAGTTCTCCAGCGTTGTAATTAACAATGACTATATCACAAGTAGGGTAAATTTCTGATTGCATTAAATCTCGCCTCCCAAGAATTTTCAATTCGAAATTTTTGTATTTCTAAGTTTTGACATTTATAGGTGAGTGCTTGTTTGGTTACACCGTTTAAGTCAGAATGTTTATCTATAAAAAAGACACCTTTTAAGTTACTCCGTAAAGACATTTCTCCAAAAGAAGAGGAGATTATAGGTAGACCAAGGCTTCGATATTCATAGTATTTTATTGGGTCAACTGATGATGTAAGTTCTGTGCATTTAAAAGGGATTAGCCCAATAGAAAAGCTTTGCATTGCTTGAATTGCGGTCGCATGGTCGCATGCGGGCAATAGATCTATATTAGGTGGCATCTTTTTCTTAGGTAAAACGAAAATAGGGCCGATTAATCGTATACGCATAGATGAATTGGCTTCAGCCAAGGAAAAAATTAAATCCCAGTCAAACCAATGACCGATAGTTCCAATATAGCCAAGAACTATTTCCGTGGGTTTTTTATTATTATATGTAATTGGCGGAAGCATACTGGTATCACAAGCATTAAATACTTGAGTAAGTTTAGCTTGGTGAATAGCAAATCGCTCAGTTAAAGTTGATGAGGATACGAGTAACTGTGACACATTATTTGCCGTTTTACGTTCATTTCTAGTCATTGATAACTTTGATAAACCACTGTAAAACGCAGGAAAATCATCCATTGCATCATATAATGAAAGTGTTTTTGGGTGACGGATTAGTGCCTCTAATGCTAGATCAGAAGGTTTTCCAATACAAATTAGACATTCTTTTTCTTGGGTAAATACATCTATTTTTTGTAATATATCATTCCAGAAGAGGCGGTTAATATATTTTGAGCCTAGTAAAGGCTCAATTGGCAATGATTTAGGATTAAGAACCGTTAGCCATTTAGGTGTGCTTGTATTGTTTGACTGATATTCTTGGGTGCTATTAGAGGATTTTATGCGATAAAAGTCATTGAGTTCGGGTAATCTTGTTGGATAAGGGTTAACCCAAAGTACTTTATTTGCTCCTCGTGCGTGTAACCACTCAATAAACTTATGTGGACGCTGAGCAAAGCTAGCCCACGGAACCGCTGAAAAATAAACTAAGTGCATATATTACCCAAAATTTTTCCGTAATACGGTGACAATGCGCTCTGCACCATGTCCATCGCCATACGGAGAAACACCGCGCGCCATTGCCCTGTATGCCTTTGGGTCATCTAGCAAGCATTGCGTTTCTTTTACAATCTTATCAAAATCAGAACCAACTAATTTTACAACGCCTTGTTCAACGGCTTCAGGGCGCTCTGTTTCGTCACGCAACACGAGAACCGGCTTACCTAGTGCCGGGGCTTCTTCCTGTACTCCACCTGAATCACTAATAATAAGGTAGGCTTGCTTCATTGCGGCAACAAAAGGAGCATAATCCAATGGATCACATAAAATAATATTAGGCTGGTTTCCTAATATTTCATAAGCAGTATTTTTTACATTTGGGTTCGGGTGTACGGGATAAAGAAATTGAACGTTTGGATTATTGGTGGCTAGTGTATGTAGTGCTTGGCAAATATTGTTAAATGGTTTGCCAAAGTTTTCACGCCTATGTGATGTGACTAATATAAGTCGTTTATTTTTATCTGTGTCAATACCAATTTCAATGTCCTTATTTGCGGTCATTAAGAGGGCGTCAATGACTGTATTACCTGTGACCACTATATCCTCATCTGAAACACCTTCTTGTAGTAAGTTTTGACGTGAGCTTTCTGTGGGTGCAAAGTGCCAATGAGCTAATCGGCCGGCAATAACACGGTTAGCTTCTTCTGGAAAAGGGTTGTTAATATCCCAAGTACGCAACCCAGCTTCAACATGCCCAACAGGGATGCGATGATAAAAGCAGGCAAGAGTTACCGTCATTACTGTTGTTGTATCGCCTTGTACTAAAACAACATCTGGTTTTTCATCTAAAAGCACTCTGTCCATGTCTAGAAGCAACCGAGCTGTTAATGTTGTGAGTGCTTGATTAGGACTCATAATATCTAAATCAATATCAGGCTTGATGTTAAAAAAATCTAATACTTGGTCAAGCATCTGGCGGTGTTGAGCGGTTGCAAGTACACGTACATTTGCCCAAGGCTCCTTTTTTAAAGCCAAGATCACAGGCGCCATTTTTATAGCTTCGGGACGAGTGCCTACTACACAAATTATTTTTTTCATATTTACAATTAATTTAAAGGGACTTAATAGTGGGAGAAAGTTTGTTTATTTAGCGGTAGGTATGAGGAACCCATTCGCCCCATTTTTTTTCATAAGTTTTTTTATTATCATTAAATAATTTTTGTCGATCTTCTTGCTTAAGTTTGTCAAATGAAGCTGAAAGGTTATGATGTATAAATACGTCTTCAGCACAGACAACACTAAGGTTTAATTGCTCGACTCTGCGGCAATAGTCATCATCTTCAAAAAAACCACGCCCAAAATCTTCATCTAATAAACCAACCTTCTCAAATACTTTTCGAGGCAGCATGACGCAGAAAAATGCGGCAGTTTTAATGGGAAAATGTCGTCCCATGTGATTGGTGGTGTACTGCATAGCTAAGGGGAGCATTTCCTTAAGGTTATTGTACTCAATATTAATTTTTGCTTCGTTGCCTATGTTGTTAGTTACAGGGCCAATTAAACCTATAGTATCATCAGCCTGCAGGTGCCTTAGCATTGTTAATAACCAGCCAGGGGTGACAACGGTGTCATTATTTAGCATAACTAGGTAATCTCCAGTTGCAGCTTTTAATCCGACGTTGTTACCTGCAGCAAAACCTAAATTATTTTCATTAAGCAGTAATTTAATTTGTGGGTGTTTTTTCTGAAATGCAGTCAGATAATCAGGGCTACCATCAGTAGAGGCATTATCTACTATAATAATTTCTATGTTTGGATAATCACTCCAGCGCAAAATACTGTCTAAGCAGGCTTTAGTTAGGTCTAGGTTGTTATAAGTCAAAACAATGACACTGATTTTAGGTAGGGGTATATTTAGAATTTCTTGTTCTAGTATTACTATTCTATGATCCCAGGTTTGCTCGCGAGCAAATTCTTTGCGTAACTGGATATCTGAATCGTTGTCAGGTAGAGAAATAATTTCGGAGACACTACGAATAAATTCATCTTGAGTGCTGGCGCAGCTTACTAAATCACCAAATTGAGCAACTTCAGGCAAATCAACACAAACAACAGGTTTACCTGCTGCTAAATATTCATAAACTTTAACTGGGTTGGTCGCAAGTGTCAGTGGAATAACTTGAAAGGGAAGCAGGCATACATCAAAGGAATGTAAATAGTAAGGTAATTTGCTGTAGGGAATTTCGCCAATAAATTGAACGTTAGTTAATTTTTTAAGTGTTTTTTGTGCATTTATCGTGTCATCGCCAATCAATAGTATTAGAGCATCTGGTAGAGCGATAGAAATTGCTTTAATGAGGCCGATATCGAACCATTCTGCAATAGCACCAAAATAGCCAATAATTTTTCGATTTTTAGGGTCTATATATTTTTGTTTTGGTGACTTGGAGAAGTGCTCATATTCACCGGCATTACGAATTACCGCTACGTTGTTATTATAATCTTGAGTAAATTCTTGTAGCCAGGTTGATGTAACAATAATCTGGTCTGCTTCACTTAGCATGTTTTTTTCAATATCAATTAGCTTTTCTGGAACGTTGCCAAAACCCTCATGATGATCCATGCAGTCATAAATGCGGATCGTGTTGGCTATACGTGTTACCAGTGGGTACCAGTAGGCATGTTGAATGACTGATACACTTGATACCGCTGCAAAATCAAGAATTAATTTGGCAAGGCTTTTTTGAATCATGCTAAGAGCTTCTGTCGTTGGCGGAGCAAAATAGATTGCAGGTGCACCACTGACATGTAATTTTATTTGGTATAGATCAAGCTGAGGGTCGAGTTGTTCGAGCTCATACCCTGGCGTCGAATTATCAATAAAATGATTACTAAAAAAGAATACACGATGTCCAGCTTTAGCAAAGCTACTTGCTAAATGTTGTGGGCGTTGGACTCTAAAGTGCCAATCAATAACAGAAAAAACGAATATGTCTCGTTTGCTTGGTAATTGGCTATTAGATAAGTGTACTAATTTAGTTTCTTCCGTTGAAATGGGGCTTGTAAGTTGTGAAGAAGGAGAGGTCTTTTGTTTTGGTGAATTTAGTAAAGGACTGATTTTTATTTTAATCTTATTTTTATAAGAAGGATTGATAGGAAGTGAACGGTAAATGGATTTTGCTACCTCAAGCCCATATTTTTTTATCCCGTAGCGAATGGGGGTTGTGTTCATATTATGCGCCCAGTCAGATAGTGGCATAATTTCTGAGCGCTCTGTTGATATGACCGAGTTGAGCTCCGTAACTTGTTGATCTCTGTTAGTTAAAGCATGGTTGAGCTCCGTAACTTGTTGATCTCTGTTAGTTAAAGCATGGTTGAGCTCCGTAACTTGTTGATCTCTGTTAGTCAAAGCATGGTTGAACTCGGTAATTTGTTCACTCTGATTAATAACTGTATTGTTGGAAACTTCCCCTTGTTTATGAAGTTTATCCATTAAGAGAAGATAAGGTTTCATACGGTTGAATTCGTTAAACCAAGTGCTGATATTGTTTTGTAGCTCTGGGCTGTCAATCTTTAGTTGATCGGATGCGACAGCAAGCAAAGAGGAGTAAATTTCTCGTACTATGTGAGGGCAGTTTTCATCTGCCTGTAAGTCAGAAAGGTCGTAAACTGTATGGCGTAATGCAGGCTCAAGAAATTCTTCAGTGTATTTTTTTAATTCTAGGGGAGCAATTTCTAGAGCTAAGCATTCAGCAATTCGCTTTAACTCCTCATTTGGAGACTGGAGTAAAATATCGTAATCAACAAATACACGCTTATAAGCCACATTTTCTGTTAAGCATGTGATAACGTGCCCAAGCCATAGTAGGTAACTTTTTACGGTATCAAAATGATTGCGAGCAGCTAATGAACTTACAACACTAAGAGGGTGGCGTAAGGCCACAACATAGCTGACATCAAGCTGACAGTGGGTAAAAACTTTTTGCCAAAAGGGGAGTAATTTAGCAACACGCGGATCTTTAAAGCCAAAAATAGGTGCGTTATTGATTTTTTCGCGCAATAGAACCGCAGCGCGAAGCAAAAAGCCTTTTTTAATTAAAGTCTCGACATCAATTTTTTCAATGGGGACTAGATGGTGCCAGTCACTATTAATTGTAGCCAGCATTTCAATGTTGATTGAATTAATGTCAGCATCCTCCCAAAATCCTTTTTGGTTGTCTGACATAGCTGGAGGCAACTGCTTTCCTAGATCAACTCCCATTACTTGCAAGCCTCGGGTAATGGCGCTAGTACCGCTACGGTGCATACCTAATACGACAATTAATTTTTTATTTTCTATGCTCATTTTTATTTGTAATTCAATTCGGGTAAATTTATAGCTTTATTGGTAGCAAACTAACCTTTATATTTGTTGTTCAATTTCAGGGTAGCAATCGAAATAAACCATACCTGTTGCCAAACTATCCGGCTCAGGCTGCACCCTGAATATGGCGGCATCAACTAAGCGATGTAAATAAGTTTCACTGTTATTGGCTTCTCCAACTACCCCTGCATTCAAAAAATATATACCTGGGTTGAGTGTGCAGCAAAAACGAAACTCTACATTATATACTGTTCCACTTTTTACATAAGGTAGGCTTTTCTGTATAGAGCTTGCAGAAGCAGAGCCACCTAGCTCAACTCCTGAGGTTGTTTTAATCAGCATCCCAAACCTAACGTAGCTGGCATTTTCTAAAAATTTAACGGTATAAGTGTAGCGATAAGTACGGCCTCGAATTAGATTGTTGGCTGGTTTTCCGGATTGCGTCAGTATTGATGGAGTATCAATATAAGCCCCATGAGACTCATAAGAGATAGTGCTGCTGGGAATCAGGTTTGGATCGAAGCTTTCTTGGGATTCCTGTATGCGTTTAATTGATTCGTGCTTTTTATTTGGCGCATTTTCAATGGAAAGTTTTTCTTGTTTATCAGCTAAGGAAATTTGGTCTCGAATGGCTTTATGTTTATCGCTAGGTGCATAAAGAAGTTTTTGGTAGCGACTAATAATTTCTT